>JAEEGL013130219.1_pt1 | contig 12362 bp, 8 predicted proteins | sample 9134231 | NCBI WGS metagenome assembly JAEEGL01 (sample SAMN16246548, study PRJNA631951) | gut metagenome | biome: gut microbiome; feature: rumen; material: fiber-attached | host: Bos | place: Iran: Karaj | collected 2018-10 | reverse complement strand
CACATCTTCCCTTACGAATCTCCTGGCATCTGCCATCTCTCTCTCATCCATATTGAAATTGGGCGCATACTGCCCATGAGGCGCAAGATCCTGCTCCTTCCAGTCCACTCTTCCAATGACATGGTAGCCTTCAAAGGCATTGACTTCCTCCGCCTCCGACTTCAAGTCGCGTTCGGCGATGCCGTAGTCAACCTGAATGAAACAGTGAACGCACTGCGCCTTGTTACAAGTCTTGACCAGGCAGCCATCATATCCGCTGCCGGGATAGTATCCCATCCTTGATGACATAAAGTCCTTGAATGAGACCCTGTCCCCCGGCTGGTAGTCTTTGAGCCACTGAGGAATCTCTTCGGGCGTTTGCGCAAGTATTGAAATTACATCCATAATCAAGCTTAATCATTGTTAGTCTGCCAATAGAGGAATGCTTTGTCCTCTATCGTTTCATTTCCATTTATCCATACTCTTTTGATTCCGGAGCACTCGTAAAAAGCCCAGTCTTTAATAAGCCGGACTTTATCAGGGATTGAAACAACCGTAAGACGTTTGCATCGAGAGAACGTATACTCGTTGATTGTTGTCAGTTCATACGGAAGATGGATATCCAACAAACCTTCGCAGTTTTCAAAGGCATGCTCCCCGATATCAGATATGCTGTCCGGCAGTTGAAGGTCGGTCAAGCCGCAGCAATCGACGAAGGCATAACGACCTATAGCTGTCAAATGCTCCGGGAACACGATCTCAGTGAGCCCTATGCAACCTTCGAAAGTTCGATCTTCAATTACGGGCAATACCTCCGGGAGGCGAATCGTCTTCAAACCGAGGCACCCGCTGAATGCATATTCACCGATCTCAGTCACACTGGCCGGGATATGGACTTTTTTTAAGCGAGAACATCTGCGGAATGCGGAATCTCCGATGACTGTCACACCGTCGGGAATATGGATCTCAGTCAAGCCGAGACACCCTTCGAAAGCGGAATTGCCAACACGGGTCACACTGTCTGGTATATGCACACGGCTCAACCGTATGCAGCCTTCAAATCCCCCTATTTCTGTTACTCCGTACGGGATATGTATGTCAGTCAGCAAGATGCAACCGCCAAATGCTCCTTTCCCGATGGTCCTTACGCTGTCCGGGATGTGAATACTTTTCAAGAGGGTACAGCCACTGAAAGCGCCAGCTCCGATAGTTGTTACGCTGTCCGGGATGTGAACTTTCTTTAAACATGTGCAGCCATTGAATGCGGAATCTCCGATAACAGTTACGCTGCTGGGGATTTGAATCTCCGTCAAGAGAGAACAGCCATTGAATGCATACGTCTCAATCTTTGTTACACTTTCCGGAAGGTAAACTTTCTTTAAACGAGTGCAGTTACTGAAAGCACCGTATCCTATGGTGGTAACGCCATTGGGGACATGAATCTCTGTCAAACCGACACACCCCTCGAACGCATTGTAGCCAATGCAGGTCAAACTGTCCGGGAATTGTATCTCAGACAGGCTGATGCAGTTTTTGAAAGTGCAGGTCTCTATTGTGGTTACGCCATCCGGAATCCGCATCTGTTTCAAACTGACACAGTCATTAAAGGCATATTGTCCAATCTTATTCACGCCCTGCGGCAGTCCGGGAACCAAACGAGCCTTCCCGGTTGACGAATCAGTAGAATTGTGAAGAATTCTGGACAGATTGGAGCAGCCGCTGAATGCATATCTTCCGATCCGTGTCACGTTGTCCGGAATAACAACATCCTTGAGACTGGCATCATACTCATATGCATCTGATTCAATAAAGCCGTCTGCTTTAATAATAGTTGCCATGATAAAAAGCGTTTATTATCATATGTTATTTCTCAATGCTTTCACACAAAGATACTATTTCCCGATTTTTTCAGCAACATTTATACGATTCAGCAAGAAAGGTGCGTTTTGATGAGCAACAAAACTCATTTCAAATAATCATTAAACAGATCAGCAGGAGTCACGACGAGTTGGTTGACATCGATGCCTCCGTAAGGTGCTAGCCAATGGGGCGCAATATTGACAATCAAAGCAGAGGGTCTGGGGATAAGGGGTTTGTAATAGGTTCAGTATTAGCGAGATACTATTATCAAATCCACAGACCTTGTGTCTTTAATGTGGGTCAGCGTAACGGTGTTTTATAACGTGTTCATCATCAAAGAGTTAGAAAAAGTCCTTCCGCAGACATTCGTAAACCTATCTTAGGACGATACAAGAGGTTCGGAACCATCCTTTTCACAAGGCATTAATAATGAGCAGGTTACAAAACCAAAGGTTCCGAACCCACAAGAAAAACAGGAGGTTCGGAACCGACTGTTTCCAAAACAATTGTATTACAAAGACTTACAAAGTCAGTGGTTCCGAACCTCTCCCAATGGCCTGGTGAAGGCCTTCCAGGACGAAAAAAGGCCCGTAAAAACGGGCCTAAAATCATCTAACTAATTAATAATCAAATCAATACTCTTCCTCGTTAAAGATTGCATATAGCATTAATTATCAATGTGTTAAATAGAAATTTAGCTTATTTAGACAAACAAACTTCGTTTTCTGTAGTTCAAAACATACAGTTTGTAGAGAAGTCTGTTATACTAAATATCTCGCATTATCTTATTTCATTGAGGGTGTCTATCCCTATATGTCTGGTTGTCGTCCAGGGAGAGAATATCAACACCATAAACCGAAGCGATATCATCAAAATCGTGAATATTTGAGGTGACAAGTGCGTCTTTACGCACATTATTATCTTCAATAATTGAGCGGATTATCATGTCTACTAAACTAAAATGCCGCCCCTGATAATTCTGGCTTGATTTGACTTTTGCGTATGACGCTTCTCGGTACTTATCATCAAAAACGAAATAGCCATATGCATCTATTACCCTATTGAAGAGTAGCATCGCTTTTTCTCTTTTACAAAACTCGGTTCTTAATGTTTCATATAATGAAGGGAACGGAATAATAAGCTTAACCTCATCTTTAGAACTTTCAAATAGATCTAAATAATCTACTGCAGATAGATGATAAGAGTCATCTTCATTGCATAGAGCGAACCAGAAACAACTATCGCAGAGAACCTTTATCATCGATCTATTGTCTCTCCTTTGGGAGCATATCCTTCCCAAAGATTTGCTCTCCTTTTCCCAAATATAAATGTGCCGCCAGCAGTATTTAAATCTTTCGCAACAGTTAGTACATATATTCGCGTCTTTGGCGTGTCTTCAACATACTGAGCAAGATCATTTCTTAATTCTGTAAACAAATCATTATACTCCGACGTATAATTCTTGAATTCATATTCAAGAGTAGCAAAACCGTTTCCACATTCAACAGCATTATGCTCATCAAGCCATTCATATAGACGGTCATAATCGCCTGTGACGCCTAAATCAAAAGAAATCCAAATACGCTTTTTAGTCATAATAATACGTTATTTCTCAAATTCGTTTATTATCGAGACAAATATACTGAAAAGAATTGTTTGTATCACTTTATGATTGCAGTGGTAGCCTTCCCTATTTGAGTTTGCCGCCACACGAATCAAATCTATCCCTCAATTCCAAAGAACCATAGCCCTTTCTTTGAACAAGTATTCATGATTGGATACTTGTCGGGGAATCGCCATGCAATTAGTTCACTCACGCTTGAATCACCGCAACGATTGAGTTCACAACATTCTTTTACTTTTGCAGCAGTAATATCCCCTTTATTCAACAAGTTGTCCCAATGTGACCTGATATCATCAAGTGTATTCTCTTCAATGAATTTCGATGCGTGTCCATGCATGTTTGTTCCTAGACCAAAGCAATTGAATGTATCAAGAACCTGTCGAACCTCATCTGCGCTTAGAGTCATAATTCTAGATGGAGAAGTCAACTTCTTTACCAGTTTTGCACTTCTGACCCGTCTGAGTTCATGTTCCCTGTTCTGTTTGTAATGTAGTGATATCTCCTTGAAATATTTCTTAATCAAAGCCTGTTGAGAAGATTGCGTACGCGGCTGAACCTTGTTAAGGCCCTTTGAGACACACTCATCGCTCTCATGCTCAAGATAGTTGAAGAGATAATCCACTTCTTGAAGAAGTGTAAAACCATCGGAGACCATATCTTGGCATCGACCAGTAACCGTACTATAAATGTTGGCAAAGTCAATGTATCTGGAACACTGTGCAAGATACTTATCCATCTTGTCTGTCTCGGCAGAATACGTAGGCAAGCTTGTTAACCTATCATAGCTAACAGGCCCGTCCTCAAACTCAATTTGAGATTGTTTCTTTCCTTTACTCCAAGAAGTCACGAACTTGGATTTCTTATTATCCCAAAGTGAGTTATAGAATGATTCCACTTCACATAAATCAACGTCATCCGTCCCAATCTCGTATCTTTTACTGAATGCTGTCCCCGTAAGATTAGCCGATGAAACCAAACACCAATCATCAACTATGTAAACCTTGGCGTGTAAACTCTTCAGGGTTTTAATTGAGCCCGGATGGTTAATGATGAACTCATCAAAAGTATCCTGCCGTATAAAACCAGTTTCTATATCGGTGATAACCCTAAAGTCTATGTCACTTCTCTTCCAGGATCCGCCGATAATACGCATTATGTCTTTTTTGCCACCAATAAATGGTGTGCAAATCCAGATGCGATGCTTTGCTCTGTCACAATACGTTCGGAGCGTCGAAGCAAGTGAGGAATAAGAATATATCATATGGCAGTTATAATGTACTATCCTTTTTTACAAATGAGAGGGAACGTTTCGGTCTGTACTCGTTGCGACGAACTTTGTCAAGTTGGAGTGAATAATCCCTGATCGTGACATCACTACCTATAGATTGGCCAGGTTTAATTCTTATTGCCTTTGCCCCATCTAGTTCTTTTATAAAACTAAAATGAGCTTTACAGTTTTTGTTCCGTGGATGAGCATGGAGCATCTCCCCTGGTTCTTCTACGCAATCATACCTCTCTATTTCCATTTCTTCAGAAAAGGCGAACCTTTTTGCCTTTTGAGCTAATTGCGATATTTCAGATTCTGATATTGTTCCATCTTCATAGTATATAACTCTATCTGAGTATAGTACGGTCAAAAGATTAAGCTGATCAACATCATTCCTCTGGGTTATCATAACTTGACAAGATTTCCTCGTACCAATCTTATAGATTTTAGAATCATAGAGGAGAAGCATCAGCTTAGCTGAAATGGGCATAAAGATTTCGATTCCTTTAGAACCAATTCCATAGCTAAGTGAATCACAAATTCTTTCAAGATATTGATCATATTCAACTATTGGATCGTCTGACGTGATGAAAGGCCTGTCTGTTTGATTTATTAGGAGTTTCATGGAAAGATCCAAACTCTGAAGAAACATTTCAGGGAAAATATTCATCATAAGGTCAACAGAGCCGCGCATCGTCTCATCTATCTCTGATATTTGTTTCTTCAACTCTTCTGCCGGCTTCATTGATAACAATAGGGTTTTCATTTTCGATGCAGCATTTCGAATCAAATCAGCAGAATGCTTCGTCCGCGAATTTTGAAGCATTATAAACGCTCTTAAACTCAGCAATTCCCCTTGGCTTAATTCCGAATATTTACCGGCTATAATTTTCCTGATTATTTCAGAGGTGTCCGCCTCAATTATGCCTAATTGTTTTTCGATATCAAGGCTTTGATAAAAATAATCCTTGCTGCACTGGTCTTTTATTGGCACCAAGCCAAGAATCCTTTCTTGACCAAGGTGGTATGCGGCTATATTTCTATCATCAGAAGAAAAATTCCGGAGGTAAAATTGGGGTACATAATGCTGATTCTTATTATCTGCCATCGATACCAACTATACTGTCATTTATTCCTCTACGTATTCAACTTTATAAGGGTTCCCCAATCTATCAGAGATCTCCTGAAGCAACTTTGCCTTGGCGTCAGTACTCATATGGCAGAAAAGATGCATGCCATTAGGAAGCACATCACGAGCAACTTCATCCTTCCAACGTTCTGCCACCTCAGACTCATCAATAGAAACAAGTTTGCAGCCATTCTTCATGATACCAAGTTCGCGAACTCTCTCTGCACCTACATAAGCGACTGTCTCCATAAGCGTTTGCTTCACATTATGGTGACAGATGACATGCCCATCGTTAAACACAGTTTGAAGTTTAAAGCGGACCCTGGTCATGATTCGTTTCTCAGAAAGTCTGCGCTGCTCATTTAGCGCAAGTGTATCTGCAGAGATTCGAAGATTGCAGCAGTCATTCGAGTTGGGGTTAAAACAATCTTTCCAATACTCATAATGCTCTGAGCAGTCTTCGCAAACGCTTATCTCCTTGAAATTTGTAAGTTCTGATAATAGATCCTTCTTTCTATCTAAAGTTAGGTGGCCATAGTTTGATTCCTTTACCGTCCAATCAGACCAATCTATGTTGAACCATTTCTTAATCAATCCGTCATTCCTCAGGAATTCAACGAGCAACTTATCGCATTGTATGGCATTGATTACTGCCGGGTCATAATACCCTGGGATAAGAGGAGAAAGGCGTACAGCCACATCATAACCGGCAGCGGCGAGTTTCTCTATGGCCTTGATCCGCTCTGAAGGCGATGACGCTTTTTCGTATTTTGCACAGAGCGCATCATCGGTCATAGTGATGGATATCTGAATGTGCGCGAGCTCTTTATCCATTATTGCCATGTATTCATCATCGGCCACCAATGCTGACTTTGTTACAATTAAATACCCGACGCGCTGCGCATTCATCGCTTTGATTGTTTCATAGGTGATGCGATGGATCTTCTCTATTGGCTGGAAGCAATCGGTTAAACCGCCAAGACGAATAATTTGACCAGGCTCTAACTGCTTCACTTTTCTACGTATCTTTTCTATATCTGCACGGGCAGGATCAAATGGGTTCCAGTTATTTCTTACGCTCAACTGAGACTTGGCATAGCAATAACGGCAGTCATGACCACAGCCACATCCGTAAGTATCTAAACGCGTAGGATAATGGCACTTAGACCCTTCATTCTCTCCTACTGTACGAAAGTAATTTTTGAATTCATCTGCCATTACTTTAGATATTTGTCAAGGATCGCTTGTTTTATTCTAGGTGATGACATAACTATGGATATAGATTCTTGAATATCTTTTTCCATTATTTCAATTCTATCTACAATTTCTTTTTGTTTATCGGGAGATGGCAAGATAATTTCCATTTGGTTCAATGTAGTTGCATTCATAGAAGGAGGATTTGCATTTGACGCATAATCCGTTAGTTTTACCATCATCACAAAATAATAGAAAAGATATTTACTGAGTACAACACTTTCATCAAAAACTGAAACGACCATTGTATTATTATCAACACACGCAGGAACAGACAGCATTCTTTTTTTGTTTGTGTGTATAGCCATCCCAACTTTAGGAAAAATGATTGAACCAGCCGGATGTATTTTTGACTTAATTTTGCTAATTGTCTCTTGACTAACATAATTATTGGACGATGACATAAAATATTCATTACCCGGCAAATTCATGTCACCCACTTTATAGAAAGGAACTAAAGAAGAATCTGTAACACCTTGATACCCCTTCGGGAAACCATCGCCACCTTTTACTGAAGCAATAGTATTAAGTTTGACAGATTCTGCATTTAATGAACTATAAAGAGAATACAACTCAGCATTAAGACTTTGATACTTAGTTTCAGCAGCTCTACTCTCCACATCCACATTCTTGCATTCATCTGTAATCTTCTTTTGAATATCAGGAGAAGGTATCGGTATCTCAAAATTAGGAATCACCTTTTTATCTCCACGTGGCATCTTTACGCCCTTCTTGCCCACCATCATGTAGTCAAAGAATGTGTCTGTTGACAGAATGACCTTTAGATATTCATTCAGTATTTCAGTCGGTTTAGCATTCCTAAATACAAGCACATCTTTCGAACAACCACCAGCACGGTCCGCCATCCAAATCTTTTTCAGATATGGGCGGATGTTAGAAACAAGAATATCTCCCTTCTTGAATTCAGTGATAGAATCAATGTTGGGAATACCCTCGTAAGTAACGATTCCAGCCCTATTCTGAAGCATATTATCTGTCGTGATATAATCTGCTACAGATATACTCGACATCTTAATTGAGGTGGTCACATAAGGTGCAACCGCTGATAGTCTTTCTAAAGATATTCCTTCTTTACAATCAATTTTGGGATACACCAGAATTGGGGTCGTTTTAATAGCCTTGTCAAAATCTACCCGTTTGAAATCAAGCATATCCACGAGTTGGTAAGATTCCACAAACTCACTAAGCTCTTCTGCCACATCAATATCCTCTCCAAGATAATTCTTGCGTATAAGGGTATTTATCTTTTCATCATTAGCTAAATTCTGAGGGTCGAATAGAGGTGTTTTTATCTGCTGTATTCCCTTATTGGCAGAAATATCATTGTTGTCATCATCTACGATAGCACCAAGATATTTTATGCCCTCATTGCCCTTGCGACTGCTCCATTCGTAGCCAAGGAATTTTTTCATTTCCGCTGTTTTTGTAGGTGATTTCACTACAATAACTGGCTGAGGATTGCTCTCGCAAAGCATGAAATAATATAGTTTTTCTTTTTCTATTTCACGGATAGCATCAAGGATATGCTTCGCCAGATCCGCATCTTTCATGGCTTGAGTATACCGTGCATTTATTCTTTTATTCTTGATTTTTTTCGCTGCGGTATCATCAGAGAATTCTGACTTATAGGCAGCGAACATCTCGTGAGCCATCAATTGTTCAGAAGGCGTGCCCGACAGTAGCGTGAGGTAATCGTCACAAGGTACGCCAATATGCTCGGCATAACGTTCTATCGCAACTGCATCTTCATAACGTTCGTCTTGGCTATGATTGTTCGAGAACCATGCTTCTACGCGGTTACGATAGTGCACGGCCAATTCGGGCTCTGACTTTTTACGGCGCAAGAAAAGAACAACCGTATTTGTCCCGGTCTTACCAAATGTACCACTACCAAACTCAGAGATTGCCACAATATCGAAATACTGCAGAACAATCTCACGAGTCTTAATATAGATATTGCTACTGTTAGAGAGAAGAGTTGAAGGTAAGATAATAGACGCAACTCCCTCAGGAGCCAGCATCTGCTTAGCTCTTTCGATGAAGAATGCTTCAATGCTATTGTTTGTTTCCAACTGCTTACTGTCAACTTCTGAACTCAGTACATATGCGCTTCGCTGCTCTTTTGTGAGTGTAGCGAGGAAGCCAGTAACACTATACGGTGGATTGGCAACAAGTACTTTATACTCACCATCCTTAATTGTATCGTGAGGGACAAGCGCATCACCATAGACAATCTGGATACCATCCTGGCCATACATGAAGGATGATACCTTGCTCACCTTTGAAAGGCGATATTCTTTCTCAATACCATAAATCTGCTTATAATAGTCGGGCAGAGACTGTGCTCCCTTGTACTGCTCAACAAACGGTTTAATCTGTGAGGCATATTCGTTAAGGAAATGGCCTGCACCACATGCATAGTCAATGGCTTTAGGTATATCGGTATTGTCGCGAATAATTTGCTCCAAAGGCAATGAACTAACCATGAAACGAGTGATTGGCGTAGGGGTAAAGAATTGACCTTCATTCTGCTTGACACCTTGATCGAGGAATCCCTCAAATAAGTCGCCAAGAAACTGATTCTGCTGATCAGTTTTGAGGCGCATATCCTGCAGCATTTCCACCATAGCCTTGAGGATGACTGCATTTTGCACAAAGAGTTGTTTGTTATGCACATCAAGGAAGCCAAAGTCACTATTGCTGTAGAACTTCAGTTGACGGAAATACTCCAAAATGGTTTCTTTAATAGCATCCGGATCATTTCGTTGCATACGGAATGCGTTCTCGATACTGGCATTATCAATGTAAGTAACATCCTCACCCAGATAGTCCTTCATACCTATTTGATATAGTTTTTGAAGGCGGTCCTGGAAACTATAATAATCATCATATGCAGCACCTTTCCAAAGGAACTGAAGATCCTTCGGGTTTCGCACCTCATCAACTACCTTCACAAGGAATAAATTAACCAGTTTGTCAAAGGCATTCTCGCGGCTTGCCACATTATATTGGCGAAGAGTCTGAGCAAATTGATGGTATTTGCGCTGAATATCTTGGCCGTCGACAATAATTAAGTCGTCAATGGTCATTTTCTTCTTGGTTACGCCAAAAGCCGGCACATCAACCACTTCAAAGGCTCCGTTTGTCGCGTAATCTTTGCCATATGTCTCTGCCCATACTTTGAAAAAGTCATCCCTTGTACCATTGTCACTGCTGACCTTCTCGAAACTAAGCAAATTCGGATTAGACTCAAGATAGTCTTTATTATCCGTCATTGTGATAAGACGATAACTGCAACGCGGTTCACCTTCCACGAAATCTGACGCATAAAGAGCCAAATATTGAGCTTGGCGATAGGTGTTATAGTAATTGAATAACTGGCCGCCATCTTGCAGCGTTTTCCTCCATGCCTTATTGAATTCGTCATCTTCCTTCCCATCCATAGTTTTGCATTCGATAAGCATATATGGACGTCGAGCATTGTCGCGAATCAGAATATCACAGTAAAAGTTCGTATTCTCGCGCCCTCCAGGAGTCTCCGGTTCCAGCACGATATGCTCCGGCTTGTATCCTTGAGACAGGAGGCCCACAACGCATTCCAGTACTACAAAGTTCTCATTGTGAGAGAAGTTCTTTGTGGTATCTCTGACTGCTTCAATGCCATCAGGATATATAATCTTTTCGTTTGTAAAATCAACAGAAACCGATGTGTTCTGATTCGTGAGATGAAGTGTCAGGACATCTTGGATAACGTCTTCAGATCGCACGAAGCCCAGACAATTCAGAAGACTCCGAAGATTATCTTTGGTTATCATAACTCTTTTCTAATATCTGTTCAACAACAAAACCATAATTACTTTTCTATGCGTCTTTCTGCCCTTATTAGTTCGGTATAATCTACTTCCAAAACATCAGAAATCCGTATAAGAGTTTCCAAAGAAGGCTGAGAAGAATTAGTGCACCATTTCGACACTGTTGAAGGCGTGACTCCCAACTTATTGGCCAGCCATCTGCTTGTTACTCTCTTCTCAGAAAGGACATCTCTAAGCTTATTAATATCTTCCATTCAAACAGGCATTTTGTGATAAACAAAAATAGTGAATTATTTTCAACTATTTGCGAAATCGAAATGAATTTCAATCAATAAGCACTCTGCTTTTTGACTGCAACAAGGGAGTCAGGATATCGGATCCGGGTTCCCCTTGATCCGCTATCTTGACATTCCACCGCCATAACCGTTCTCAACTTTCCGGATTTGACTGTCATAATTCCCATCAGCAATTTGCTTGACCTCATTGTCGGCACGGCAAAGCTCCCGGTCACTGAAATTGCCTAATTTGCTGGCCATCCAGACAAGCCAGGAGCCGATTGCGTGAAGTGTGGTCTTGAATGCTTCGGCAAAAGACGTCATCACATTCTTGATAGCCTGGGCTTCCTCGGGCCAGAAGATGCAATCGTGTTTGCCTCCGCCACGGCACATGAAGCCCGAATAGGCGTAATCTTGGATGGCGTGGATGCAATAGCGGATGGTCTCATCAGCTTTAATCATGTTATTGGAGAAACCAATCAGGAGTGAATCTTTCCAGGCATCGCTGCCGGCGCTTTTATCCGAGTACTTCTCAAAACGCAGCGTTCTGGTTTCCGAAATCAGCCTGTCAAGTACTTCCTCTTTGCTGGTGATTCTTTTTTCCAGATTGTCAACCTCAGCCTGCTTCTCGGTGATCTTAGATTCGGCGCTGGTGAGTGTCGTCTTGGCCTCTAGGGCTTTCTTCTCGGCCTGCTCCTTATCCTCGTTCGCCTTGCGGGCCTGTTCCTTAGCCTCATTTGCTTTGTTTTCAGCCTTGGCCTTCTCGCTCTGGGCCTTGCGCTTCTCTTCCTCCAGCTGCTTCTTTTCCTTCTCCAGCTTCTGCTTGATGAACTGTTCGCGCTCCAGATGGTCCAGCCCGGTCTCAGACTTCTTCTGACCGCGTTCCATATCCAGTGCCTCAGCCACCATGTCCTGCATCTCGGACATGTCGTCGGCATTGAGCTTGATGGATTTTCCGGTCTTCCAGTCCATCCAGTCCCAGATGATATGGGCGTGGTAATTCGGCACCCAGGTATTCTCGTCGGAGGGATTCTCGTAGTGTCCCTCGTCCCGGTGAAGGTGGACCTGGAGCGCCTTGATGCCCCACTTCTTTTCCACCTCTTTGGTGAAGCGGAGTAGGTCTTTGAGCTTGGTGTCTTTT
>JAEEGL013022384.1_pt1 | contig 12362 bp, 13 predicted proteins | sample 9134231 | NCBI WGS metagenome assembly JAEEGL01 (sample SAMN16246548, study PRJNA631951) | gut metagenome | biome: gut microbiome; feature: rumen; material: fiber-attached | host: Bos | place: Iran: Karaj | collected 2018-10 | reverse complement strand
CTGACTTTAGGAGCTCCGCAAGGGTGAATCTCAAAAAGCATCCAGTGGATGTTTTTTGAGAGAGGGGAGCCCTGCGATAGAGGGCGCCCCTAGGCGAATCGCCCTGCGATTCGCGATTTTTGGACTTTATCGACAGACTGACGCGCCGTGTGCTGACACGGCGCGTTTTTTTGCCGGTCCCGGGCACGCGCTCCCCGGCGCAAAATGCTCGCTCCGCTCTTGCATTTATTGCCGCAATATGGTATAATAATATGGATTCACCCAAACGAAAGGAAGCTGATAGCATGCTGCTGTTCCGGAAACTGAATGAGAAAACAGAATCGCAGATCGGCTGGCAGAATCAGGAGATCACACCGCTGCTGCCTGCACCGTCCTTTGCAAAGGAGACGCTCTCAGCCGGCGGCACGGTTTTTGTGATCCTCGACGGCGAAACGGTCCTCGGGCTGATCTCGATTGCACCGGGCACGACTGACACCAAGCCGCCCTGCGCGGTCATCACGCATCTGACAGTGCTCCCCGCTGTGCGCCGTCACGGGCTCGGGCGGATGCTCATGGGGCTCGCGGCAAATGACATTGCCGAGCGCTCCGTCTGGTTCCTCGCGGGCAAAGTGCCTGCGACAGAGGAAGCGGAAGCATTTGCACAGAAGATCGGTCTTCGGCAGCGTGAGTGGCTTGCAGAGATGCCCGTGCTCGATCTCTCCGATGTAGACGGTCTGCGCTATGGATAAGCAGGAGAATGCTGCACCGCAGGAGAAGCGGCATGTCTTTCCGGCGCTGCTGCCCGCCGTCATCCTGATCGGCACCGTGATTGCGTTTGCGGCGGGGTCGCTCAGTGCGCGCAGCCGCGGAACGGCGGCACAGTCGCTGGTCTGGAAGCCGCTGCTGCATGCCTATGACAGCGTGCGGCTGGGGCTCGGTGCAGACTGCATCGGAAATGTGTACCTGATCAACGGGCGCATGCTCCGCCGCACGACGGAGTATTCCGAGGAGGCGATCCTTGCCTCGGCGGAAGCGGTCAGCCGCTTTGCCGCTGCGTCGGAGGCGCCGGTCTGCTGTGCTGCCGTGCCGACAGGCGCAGGCGTCTATGCCAAGCTGCTCTCGGAAAATGCGCCGCGCTCCGGCGAGACCGCTGCGCTCCGCAGCTTCACGGGCGCGCTCGGGGACGGCATCGCCGCGCTGGATCTTTGCAGCACCTTCGAGAATCTCCGCGAGGAAACGGGCTATGAGATCTATTACCGCACCGACCCGCGCTGGACGAGCTTCGGCGCCTTCTGTGCCTATCAGGTCATCATCCGCAGGCTCGGGCTGAATGCCGTCGGCTACGATCATTTCGCAGTCTGGCACCGTGAGAGCAGCTATTATGGCACGCTCGCGCAGGAGATCCAGTATTTTGATGTGCAGCCGGACATCATTGACCTTTACTCGAACGGCTCTGCGCCGGCGATCACACGCGGCACAGTCTGGCGTGCAGACGGCACAGCGCAGTCTGCGGCACAGTATTATGATACAGACGCAGCGGGATACGCCGTGTTCCGCTCAGCGGCGGCACCGGTCGTGCGCATGGAGAATGCGCTGCAAAACAACCGTGCGCTGCTGCTGCTCTGCGATTCCTACGGCGCGCCGGTCGTGCCGTTTCTCATGCAGCATTATCAGAGCGTGACGGCAGTCAATCTCGAGCTTGCAGAGACGCTTGACTGGCGTGCGGTCACGGGCGATCTTGATTATACGCAGGTGTTGATCCTGCTGAGTGCGGAAACGGTCGCGAAAGAAGACGGCCTCCGCGCACTGAATACAGAAACCGATTCGGAAAGGAACTTACTGCCATGAGCGGAAAGAAGAAATCAAACGCAAAAAAGCGCGCAAATGCGCCGAGAATGAACGAGGCACAGCGGGAGCAGGCAAGGCTCGCACGCAAGCATGCAGACTATAAGAACCGCTGGCTGGGCATCGGTTTCGGCATCGGCGGCGCGGCGCTTCTCGGCTTTGCGCTGTACGGCTTTGTCACTGCGGATGCTGTGCGCAGCGGCGATCTGCACAAGTCGATCCCGGCGCAGTCGGATCACTGTCAGGTGACATCCGCGATGCTGTCCTATTACCTCAGGGAGCACGCGGACAGCTATCTTGCCTATGCCGCAGAGACACCCGGTGCGCCGGTCTTTGACACTGAGAAGCCGCTGCGTGCGCAGATGTATAATGAAGCAGAAGGCACAACATGGTATGAATTCCTGATGGAGACCACGATGAATACCGTGCAGGAAACGCTCCGGAACTGCGAGGCGGCATACCGTGCGGGCTATGAGCTCCCGGAGGATGTGCAGCAGCAGATCGCGAAGGATGCCGCCGAGACGGATCTCACGAAGTATCAGGCGGGCGTGACGGAGGAGGATGTGGAATCTGTCATGACGCTGCAAATGACCTCGCGCCTCTATATGGAGGAGGCAAAGAGCGAGATCGCAGTCACCGAGGAAGAGGTGCAGGCGGAGGCGAAGGCAGACCCGAAGACCTATGAGCTGTTCTCGATGCTCATTTACAGCTTCAGCTGGGACGAGAACGATGCTGCGGGCGAGCAGGCAGCGCGGAAGCACGCAGAGGAGCTTGCTGCATGCAAAACGCCGGAAGCCTTCACCGATTATGTCAGGCAGTACATGGAGCAGGAGGAGCAGCTCCCGGCGGAAACGGCTGCACAGCGCCTGAACGGCATGCATATGACAGCGGGCTATTCGAGCTATAATGAGGATACACAGAAGTGGCTTGAGACAGCAAAGCCCTATGACACCTTCACGTTGGACGGCTCGCAGGCACGCTATATGGAGGTCATCATGCTCGAGACAGAGCCGGCGCTCGATACCTCCGACTGCGTCGATCTCCGTATCATCTATCTCACGGAAAGCACGCAGGGCAGCATGGACGCCGCAAAGACGCTTGCAGCGAACATTCAGCAGGCATGCAAGGATTCCGGCGGCACGCCGGAGAGCTTTGCCAAGCTCGCACAGCAGTATTCCGAGAGCAGCACGACTGCCGCAAACGGCGGCCTCGTTGAGGGCTATTCCCGCATCCGCACGACCTACGGCACCGAGACGACGGAGTGGGCATTTTCCGCTGACCGCAAGCAGGGCGATATGTTCCTCTGTGAGCGTGAGACGGCTGTGATCATCGCATATTACGAGGGCAAAAACGACCGCTGCGGCTGGGAGAACCAGATCTATGCCGCGCTGCTCCGCCAGAAGAATGATGCGCTGCTCAGCGGCGTCAGCAGCCTTTCGGTCGTGAAGGATCTGAAGGCAGTGGAGCTTGCTGACATCTGAATCAATACCGACATGAGAAAGGGGGCGGGCAGCCGTGCAGTTTACAGAGCAGCTTCAGCGTGCAGAGCAGAAATATGAGGAGCTGACAGAGCGTTTGCAGGACGGCAGCACCGCCGCCGATCCGCAGAGGCTTGCCGCGCTCATGAAGGAATACAAGCAGCTTTCGCCGATCGTGGACGCATACCGGAGATATACGGCATGCTGCGCGGAGCTCGAAGCGCTTGGCGAGATGCTTGCAGACCCGGAGGCAGACGCCGATTTCCGTGCGATGGCATCAGAGGAGCGCAGCGCCCTCACGGAGCGGCAGCAGGCGCTCGAGGATGAGATCCGCGTGCTGCTCCTGCCGCAGGATGAAGCCGATTCGCGGGGCGTCATTGTGGAGATTCGCAGCGGCGCGGGCGGTGAGGAAGCCGCATTGTTTGCGCATTCCCTGCACAGAATGTATACGATGTATGCTGACCGGCAGGGCTGGACGCAGACGGTGCTCAATCTCAGCGAGACTGAGCTTGGCGGCACAAAGGAAGTCATCTTCTCGCTTTCCGGCGACCGCGTCTATTCTAAAATGAAATTTGAGAGCGGCGTGCATCGCGTGCAGCGCGTGCCGGAGACGGAGTCGCAGGGGAGAGTGCATACCTCCACGGTGACAGTCGCCGTTTTGCAGGAGGTCGAAGAGGTCGAGTTCGAGCTCGATCCGAATGATCTCCGCATTGACGTATTCCGGTCGAGCGGCGCGGGCGGGCAGCATATCAACAAAACCTCGTCCGCAATCCGCGTGACGCATATCCCGACCGGCACGGTTGTTGAGTGTCAGGATGAGCGTTCACAGTATAAAAACAAAGACAGAGCACTGTCCGTGCTCCGCGCACGGCTTTTCGCCCGCGCACAGGCGGAGCAGGACGCACAGATCGCCTCTGAGCGCCGCACACAGGTCGGCACGGGCGACCGCTCCGAGAAGATCCGCACCTACAATTTCCCGCAGTCGCGGCTGACCGATCACCGCATCGGATTCTCGCTCTACCGGCTGGAGGATGTGATGAACGGCGACCTTGATCCCGTCTTTGATGCGCTGATGACAGCGGAGCAGGCGGAAAAGCTCGCGGCACAGGGCAATGCGGAATAGCAGGAGGACAGAACACAGATGAACACAAAAATGCTCCGCGCGGAGGAGGCGGCGGAAGCCGCGGCGCTTCTCAGGCGCGGAGAAATTGTCGGGATGCCGACGGAAACGGTCTACGGCCTGGGCGGCGATGCGGGCAATGCAGACGCCGTGCGCGCGATCTTTGCCGCAAAGGGAAGACCCGCCGACAATCCGCTGATCGTGCATATTGCAGACCTCAGAGACTGGGCGCCGCTGGTGACGGAGATCCCGCCGCTGGCAAAGGCGCTGGCACGGCGCTTCTGGCCGGGTCCGCTCACGATGATCTTGCCGCGCACCGACAAGGTGCCCGAGATCACGGCGGGCGGGCTGGATACCGTCGGCGTGCGCTTTCCGGCACATCCTGTCGCGCAGGAGATGATCCGGCTTGCGGGCGTACCGATCGCAGCACCCAGCGGCAACCGCTCCGGCTCCCCGAGCCCCACGACTGCCGCACATATGCTCGCCGACATGGACGGGCGCATCCCCGCGATCGTGGACGGCGGAAGCTGTCTCTGCGGTGTGGAATCGACCGTCATTTCCTTCGATAACGGCAGCACGGTGCGCGTTCTGCGCCCGGGATTTGTCACGCCGGAGCAGCTTCAGACGGTCGCGCCGAATGTCATTGTCGATGAAGCGGTGCTCGCACAGCTCACGCCGGGCACGGTCGTGCGCTCGCCGGGCATGAAATACAAGCACTACGCCCCGAAGGCAGAGGTCATGATTGTCGAGGGCGACACGCGGCATTTTATCGCGTATTTGCTAAGGAAACAGGCGGAGGGCGTCTATGCGCTGGTCTTTGACAGCGATATGGAAGCCTGTGATAAGGCGGGCATTCTCGCAGTGCCTTACGGCGACACGGATGAGCAGTGCGCGGCGGAATTCTTCGCACGGCTCCGGGAGCTTGACGACCGCGGCGCCAAAGCAATCTATGTCCGTGCCCCGCGCACAGACGGTGTCGGGCTCGCGGTGTATAACCGCCTGATCCGTGCGGCAGGCTTTCGCGTGCTGCACGCGGGATAACGGCACACAGGGGAAAGGAATGCAATATGACGCATGACGAGATCCGGCAACTCATCGACCGCTCGCTGTTTGCGGTGATCGGCTATCTGGATGCGGACGGGCGCCCGAATGTCCGCAGGGTGTACTGCGTCTGGCACAAGGGGCTCGGCGGGCATCTGATTTCAACGAACACCGGCTCGCAGCATGTGCAGAGCCTTCTGAAAAACGGCAGCGCATGCCTCTATTTTTCCGATGATGCGGCATTTGAGGGGCTCTGTCTCAGCGGCACGGCGGCAGTGCGCAGGGAACGGGAATTCCGCGCGCTGCTCTGGAATGACGGCGACGAGAAATAGTATCCCGCCGGCATCGACGATCCCGATTACTGCGTGATCGAATTCACTGCCGACAGCGCAAGCTATTACCGCTATGACGGCAAGGGCACGCTCACGGCGGAGGAGATCGCCGCGCTGGATGCAGGCAAAACCTACGAAAACGGCTATACGCGCACGCACCCGTCATGAGAGAGACAGGTGCTCCGATGATTTTTAGCAGGGAGGTGTATCCGGGATGTTTCTGATCGGCCTGACCGGGCAGACCGGCGCCGGAAAAACGACCGTCAGCGAGCTGCTGCGGCATGAGGGCTTCTGCGTGATCGACGCGGACACCGTCGCGCATCTGGTGACGGAAAAAGGGCATCCCTGTCTCCGTGCGATCGGCAGGGTGTTTCCCGGCACATTGCAGGCAGACGGCACAATGAACCGCAGGGCGGCTGCCGCGCTGATCTTCGGCGATGAGAATGCCCGTGCGCAGTATCAGGCGATCATTTACCCTTACATCACCGAGGCGATCCGGCGGCAGCTCCGTGTGCGCGAAGCAGCAGGCGTCACCTGCGCCGTGCTCGATGCGCCGACGCTCTTTGAGAGCGGCATTGACGCGATGTGCCGCATGATCGTGTCAGTGATCGCAGAGCCGGAGACCCGCCGCGCACGCATTCTCTCACGGGACGGCATCACCCCGGCGCAGGCGGATGCCCGCATGAATGCGCAGCATTCCGAGGCGTTCTTCCGCGCACATTCCGATGCGGTCATTGAAAACAACGGCGATCCCGACAGCCTGCAAAAGGCTGTGATCACAACCGCGGCGCTCCTCAGAGCGCGTGCTGCGGCATATTACAAAACAATATCCAAGGAGGTTCAGACGATGGCTGAAAAGAAGAAAAAGAGCGAGATCAAGGCGCTGAAGGAAGCGCTCCTCACACAGAAGAAGCATGCGGCACTGCGCATGGATGACGCCGAGATTGCGAAGGCAGACGCCTTCTGCGAGGGCTACAAGGCGTTTCTGAGCGGCAGCAAGACCGAGCGCGAAGCCTGCGCCTATGCCGTGAAGCTGCTGGAGGAAAAGGGCTTCCGTCCGTGGAAGCGCGGCGATGCGGTCAAGGCGGGCGACAAGATCTATGCGGTCAACCGCGGCAAGGCAGTCGTTGCAGCAGTGATCGGCACGGAACCGCTCGAAGCGGGCATCCGGCTCACGGCATCGCATATTGACTCGCCGCGCCTCGACTTAAAGCAGGCGCCGCTCTATGAGGACAGCGAGCTTGCCCTCTTCAAGACACACTACTACGGCGGCATCAAGAAATATCAGTGGACGGTGCTCCCGCTCGCGCTGCACGGCGTCATTGTCCGCAAGGACGGCACCAGCGTCACGGTCACCGTCGGCGAGGATGAGAATGATCCCGTCTTCTGCGTGACCGACCTTCTGCCGCATCTTGCCGCAGAGCAGGTCAAGCGTCCGCTCGCACAGGGTATCCGCGGCGAGGAGCTCAATGTGCTGATCGGCTCCCGCCCCTTCCGCAGCGACGAGGGCAGCGATCTTGTGAAGCTCCGCATCATGCAGATCCTCAACGAGAAATACGGCATCATCGAAGCCGATCTGCTCTCTGCCGAGCTGGAGGTCGTTCCGGCAGGCAGGGCGCGTGACCTCGGCTTTGACCGCAGCATGATCGCAGGCTACGGCCACGATGACCGCGTCTGCTCCTATCCGGCGCTCGCGGCTCTGCTCGACACCGAGCACCCGGTTCGCACTGCCGTGCTGATCCTCACCGACAAGGAGGAGATCGGCAGCGAGGGCAATACGGGTCTCTGCTCGGCATATTTCCATGATTTCATGAAGGATCTCGCAGCGGCATTCGGCACGGAGGCACACACGGTCTTTGCACAGTCGCAGTGCCTTTCCGCAGATGTCACCGCAGCGCTCGACCCGACCTTTGCGGAGGTCAACGACCGCCGCAACTGCGCATATCTCAATTACGGCATGTGCATGATGAAATATACCGGCGCACGCGGCAAGAGCGGCTCCTCCGATGCGTCCGCGGAGTTCATCGGCAAGATGCGCCGTCTCTTTGACGGTGCGGGCGTCATCTGGCAGACCGGCGAGCTCGGCAAGGTCGATGAGGGCGGCGGCGGCACGGTCGCAGCATACCTTGCGAATCTCAACATTGATACTGTCGATGTCGGCGTGCCCGTGCTCTCGATGCACGCACCGCTTGAGGTCGTCAGCAAGCTCGATGTCTACGAGACCTACCGCGCAGTGCTTGCGTTCAATCTGTCCGAATAATCATCTGCCCCGAAAGGAGACAGCATGCGTTCTTTTCTGATCACCAACGATGACGGCATCTGCGCAGACGGCATTGTCCGTCTTGCGCGGATGGCAAAGCAGCTCGGCGAGGTCTGGGTCGTTGCGCCGGAGCACCAGCGCAGTGCGGCATCGCACAGCATCACACTGCACGGCTCGATTGATGTCTTCCCGCATGAGTTCCCCGTCGAGGGCGTTCATGCGTTTGCGGTGCGCGGCACGCCCGGCGACTGTGTGCGCGTCGGCTGCCTGAACATCCTGCCGCAGAAGCCGGATGCGGTGCTCTCGGGCATCAATTTCGGCTACAATGTCGCGTCGGATATTCAGTATTCCGCGACGGCGGGCGCTGCCTTCGAGGCGGCGTTTCAGGGCTGCCATGCGATCGCATTCTCGGAGGCGACAAACGATCATCCCGAGATTGCCGACACCTATCTGCCGGAGATCCTGCGCGAGCTGCTCGATAAGCCGCTTTCCGCGGGGCAGATCTGGAATGTGAACTTCCCCGGCTGCCCGCTTGACGAATGCAGGGGCATCCTGCGCGGGAGGACGGTCTCGCGGGGCATGTTCTTCCGTGACAGCTACACGGAGGAAGCCATCGAGGGCGGCGGCATGCGCTATACCGTCAGCGGCGAATACAATGAGGATGCCGAGGACGGCACTGATTTCCGCGCACTGGTGGACAAATACATCTCTGTCGGCACGGCAAACAACATCGGATTCGATACAGCGAACGGAATCTGAGATGAGCTGCGTGCGGCAAATCAGAATGATAATTAAATTGTAGTTTCGCCCCCGCGCCCCCGCTTTTCTGAACCCCTAATCCTCTGTCGGCGACCTTTACGCTAAAAGAGTGCCAAGCAGAGAGGGGAAGAATAAGGAAGGGGAGCGCGAGGGGAGACCTTAAGGGAGGGGGGAGAGCCCGAGCGAAGCGAGGTTCTTCCCCTTCCCTTGTGGTTTCCCCTCGCACAGTGCGGGATGAGTGGCGTGAAGATTCTTCAAAAAGTATCTGAGCCGCGCAGCGGAACACTGAAATCGGGGGTGACAACCCAAGGGGGAAGGGAGAAACTCGCTGCGCTCACAATCTCCCTTCCCCCTCAGGTTTTCGCCCCCGCGCCCCCGCTTTCCTGAACCCCTATTCCTCTGTTGGTATACTTCGCGCTGATGAAATACCGAAACACGAAACAGAGAGGGGATGAATAAGGAAGGGGAGCGCGAATTGCGAAATTTTTTGCAGACAGGGCTTGACAAAGCCGCCCGGATATGCTATAATGAATAGGCTTGTGTAAAGGTCTGCACCATGACAGCAGAAAGGCGGTGCGTTCCCGCATGAAGGATTTGCAGTATGTGCTCCTGCTCGACTGCTACGGAAGCCTGCTGACGGAGCGCCAGCGCGCCCTGCTCGACGGCTACTATAACGAAGACCTCTCCCTCGCAGAGCTCGCGGAACCCCTCGGGATTTCGCGGCAGGCGGTTCATGACAGCATCCGGCGCGGGGAACATCAGCTCGAACAGTATGAAGCCCAGATGGGTATTGCGCAGCGCCTCAGAGAGTGCCGCGCACAGTTTGAAATCATCGAAGCACTGTGCAGTGCGCTCCCGGAGCCGCAGGCGGCAAAGATCATCGCCGCCGCGCAGAAGGGGAAGACACTGCTCTGATCCATACAAAAAGGAGGAAGCAGACGGATGGCATTTGAAGGACTCTCCGAAAAGCTCACTCAGGTATTCAAAAAGCTCCGTGCACACGGCAAGCTCACTGAATCCGATGTCAAGGAAGCCATGCGTGAGGTGCGCCTCGCTCTCCTCGAAGCGGATGTCAGCTATAAGGTCGTCAAGGATTTCGTCGGCAGAGTCTCCGAGCGTGCCGTCGGTGAAGAGGTGCTTGCCTCCCTCACCCCCGCACAGCAGGTCATCAAGATCGTCAATGAGGAGCTGATCGCCCTCATGGGCAACGGCAACTCCCGCCTCAATATGGCGGCAAAGCCCCCGACGGTCATCATGCTCTGCGGCTTACAGGGCTCCGGTAAAACGACCCACGCTGCAAAGCTCGCGAAGCTCCTCAAGAAGGAAGGACATCACCCGCTGCTCGTCGCCTGCGATATTTACCGCCCGGCGGCAATCGACCAGCTCGTTGTGGTCGGCGGCAGAGCGGATGTCAAAGTCTTTGAGATGGGGCAGACTGACCCCGTCGAGATCGCAAAGCAGGGTCTTCGCTTCGCAAAGGACAACAACCACGATGTCGTCATCCTCGATACCGCTGGACGGCTGCACATCGACGAAAAGCTCATGGATGAGCTGAAAAATATCAAGGCTGAGACCGCACCCGACGAGATCATGCTCGTTGTCGATGCGATGACCGGTCAGGATGCCGTCAATGTCGCAAAGGCATTCGATGAGGCGCTCGGCATCACCAGCGTGCTGATGTCGAAACTCGATTCCGACACCAGAGGCGGTGCGGCACTCTCCGTGCTCTCCGTCACCGGCAAGCCGATCAAGTTCGTCGGTATGGGCGAAAAGCTCGATGACTTCGAGCAGTTCCACCCCGACCGCATGGCATCCCGCATCCTCGGCATGGGCGATGTGCTCACGCTGATCGAGAAGGCGGAGGATGTATATTCCCAGCAGGAGGCGCAGCGCCTCACGCAGAAGCTCACGCAGAGCCAGTTCGATATGAACGACCTTCTGCAGCAGCTCCAGCAGATCAAGAAAATGGGCGACCTCAGAAAGCTCGTCTCGATGGTGCCGGGTGTCGGCAATAAGGCGGACGAGATCGAGATCGACGACAAGGCAATGGGACGCACGGAGGCGATCATCACCTCGATGACCCCTGCGGAGCGCGCAAAGCCCTCGATCATCAATCCCTCCCGCAAGCGCCGCATCGCAAAGGGCTCCGGCACAGAGGTGCAGGATGTCAACCGCCTGCTGAAGCAGTTTGAGCAGATGCAGCAGATGATGAAGAAGCTCGGCAAGGGCGGCAAGGGTCTGTTCGGACGGCGCAAGATGCCGAAGATTGACCCCTCGATGCTCGAAGGCATGGGCGGCATGGGCGGTTTCCCGAAATTCTGAGGACAGAATAAGATGGACACATTCATGCATTACTTTCACCTGCTGATCCCGGTCGTGTTCCTGATCGGCGGCATCGTCACCGTCATTCAGGCGATCATCGGCAGTCCGAAGGTTTATGAGGAAAGCAAGAATCCGAATATGCAGCGGCAGCTTCAGCAGATCGGCAAGACAAAGGCGCGCATCCTCCATGCAGTCGGCGGACTGATTATGGCAGGCTTCGGCGCATGGCTCCTGCACGGCTGGCTCTTTGTGCCGCAGTAATCATCGCTTTCACCGCGGGCAACCGCGTGAATATAACACAATCTATATGGAGGTGAAAACAAATGGCAGTTAAGATTCGTCTGAGAAGAATGGGCGCAAAGAAGGCTCCCTTCTACCGCATCGTCGTCGCTGACGGCAGATACCCGAGAGACGGCCGCTTCATCGAGGAGATCGGTTTCTACGATCCGACCAAGGAGCCGAACCTCATCAAGCTGGACGCTGACAAGGCAAAGGCATGGCTCGCAAACGGCGCACAGCCCACGGATACTGTCCGCAGCATCCTGAAGAAGCAGGGCGTTCTGTAAGAGAGGCACTGCATCCGTTTGCACACAGCCGGAATACCACTTATCTTTTGGAGAACATCATGAAAGAACTGTTATACGCAATTGTAGAAGGACTGGTCACGGATAAAAGCGCCATTCAGATCACCGAGGATGCGGTCAATGAGGAAGGCATCACCGTGCTGCACCTCACCGTCGCCCCGGATGATATGGGCAGAGTGATCGGCAAGCAGGGAAGGATCGCAAAGGCTATCCGCACGCTGATGCGTGCCGGTGCAGCCCGCGAGAACCGGAAGGTTGCTGTTGAGATCGACTGATGCTCGGCAGGCAGACTATGCAAAGAAGACAGCGCAGTGATGCGCTGTTCTTTTTTTGCGCAAAAACAGCGTCGGTGCGGATAAAGTAAAGATACTCATATAGAAGTTTTACGCCATAGTATTTCTGATGTAAGGCCAGAAGTACTATGGTGTTTTTATTGACAATACAGCAATTCTATGCTATAATTGTTACGAATATAAATCGGAATTTACTTTTCCAAAACAGAAGGGGCGGATAAATGTGAATATTATTGCTATGACTTGTATGTGCGTAGATGTTTTTGATGATACTGGAGAAATCCGTCCCGGTGGTGAAGCATTGAACTTTGCTGCAATTGCATCAAAATACAATCATATTTCAGTTGAT
>JAEEGL013007691.1_pt1 | contig 12362 bp, 13 predicted proteins | sample 9134231 | NCBI WGS metagenome assembly JAEEGL01 (sample SAMN16246548, study PRJNA631951) | gut metagenome | biome: gut microbiome; feature: rumen; material: fiber-attached | host: Bos | place: Iran: Karaj | collected 2018-10 | reverse complement strand
TGAATTGCCGCAGTTCTTTGCAAAACTTGTCCATGATTATTTTGAGGTTTACTCAATAACCGATGAAGACAAGAAAAAGACTGAACAATATAAGGCCAACGCATCAAGAATACAAGCTCAAAAATCCTTTGGCGATTTTAATTCATTTTTGAAAAGCCTTGACATGCATGTAGTCATCGAGAAGGCTAATGAGCTGAACATTCCACGTATAGCACAGATGACGCAGAAGACAAACCAGTTCAATTTGACCACAAAAAGATATACTGATGCCGATATCAGAGGTTTTGTGGCTAAGGGAGCTGATGTTTTTTGCTTAAGCGTCTCTGACAAATTTGGCGATAGCGGAATTACTGGCTGCATCATTGTTGACGGAATTTCAATTGACTCGTTGCTTTTGAGCTGCCGAATTTTGGGCAAGGGCATAGAAATCGCCTTCATCAAGACAGTTTTAGGAATACTTAAGCAAAAAGGAATTGCAAAACTATCTGCCTACTACATTCCAACGGCAAAAAATGCACAAGTCAAAGACTTTTACGAAAAATGTGGGTTTGAGTGCATTGCTGAAAATGAGGACGGATCTAAGATGTATAGTGCTGAATTTACCCAAATGGATTTTAATGTAGAAGACTTCTACAATGTGGAGGTGAAATAACCTATGGAAGAAAAAATTCTTGAGATTTTGAAAAATGTCTTAGAAACAGAAGTCGACAAGACTTGTAGCCAACAGACTTGTGACGCCTGGGATTCTATGAAGCAATTAGACCTTGTTGTAGAACTCGAGTCAGAATTCGACATATCGCTTGAACCCGAAGAAATCGGCAATATGAAAAGTTTTGACGATATCGTGAAGTTGGTGGGAAGTAAGACGAAATAAAAGTTTTTATGGTTTGTTAATCTCGTTGAATTTTTAAACTTATGAAAAAAGCATTATTAATCTCCTGCTTTGATTGGTTTAAAGCTCGGTTGGCTCCCATACGAGATTTACTGATTTGTCAAGGTTATGATGTAAGCATTCTTACATCTGATTTTAACCATATAAAAAAGAGAACGGTTGATGAACGATTCAGTGAATGCACTTATATTCATGTTCACCCGTATAAAAAAAATCTTTCTTTAGACCGAATAATATCGCATCTTTATTTTGGAAAGCAGGCTGCAGAATTTATAGAAAAAGAAAAGCCTGATTTAATATATCTTTTACTTCCGCCAAATAATATTGCCAAGTATTGTGCTCTTTATAAAAGAAAAAATCCGAACATAAAGTTTATAATTGATATTATTGACCTATGGCCAGAATCAATGCCCATTGGAGTGCTCCAAAGGACGCCATTTGCTTGGTTATGGAAAAAATGGCGAGATAAAGCTATAAAAGTTGCAGATCATGTGTTTACGGAATGTGACCTATATCAGGATAGGCTTGCAAAAGTTCTGGAGCCGTCAAAAACTACAACGCTTCATTTGTACAAGGAACAAACTGAAGAAGAAAGAAAACTTGTACAAGATATTATCAACAGCAAAAAACAGGATGATATCATTCGTTTCGCCTATTTGGGATCGATGAACAACATCGTTGATATAGAAGGAATTTGCAAGGTTTTAAAAGAATTTATAAGTATTGGGAAAAAATGTGAATTTCACGCTATTGGTGACGGTGAAAGCAGGGATAGGTTTGAAAAATCAGTGCGTGAAACTGGTTGTGACGTTCATTTCTATGGGAAAGTCTTTGATGAAATTGAGAAAATAAAGATTTTATCTCCATGTGATTATGCTTTTAATATGATGAAGGGAAATGTCAGTGTTGGCTTGACGATAAAGAGCATTGATTATTTGGCTTATGGTCTTCCGCTTATCAACAATATCAAGGGTGATACTTGGGAATTGATTGAAAATAAAGGCTTTGGAGTAAATGTAACAGGAGCTTTGTCAAGAATTAAAAAGTTTGATAGAAACAAGATCGTTTCTTATTTTTACCAGAATATGTCGAGACAAAATTTCCTTACAAAGGTGAACGAATTTCTTATATAGGAAAATAATGGGGATTTAGTTTTTTTATGTTTAGTGTTGTGATACCTGCATATAATTGTGCGAATACCATAGAAGAAGTTTTAGACTCTGTTAGAAAACAGACTAGAATTGACCTGATAAAAGAAGTGATTGTCGTTAATGATGGTTCCGTTGATGAAACTGAGTCTAAAATATTAGCGTATAAAGAGAAATATTCTGAACTCAATATTAGGTATTTTTCACAATCAAACCATGGCGTCTCTTATACGAGAAATCGTGGGATAAGAGAAGCTCATGAAAAATGGATAGCACTTTTGGACTCTGATGATATTTGGTTCCCTCATAAAATAGAAAGACAATATAATGTTATAAAAGATAGAAACGATATTTGTTTTTTGGGGTGCTGCTCTAGAGTGAAATTTTTATTTAAAACTTATACGCAAGGTCTTGTTAAGTTGACGCCAAAGCAGCTTTGTATAAGGTATATGCCCAATACGCCTAGTGTTGTGTTTAAAAAAGATGTGGGAATCGAACTTGGTCTGTTTGATGAATCGTTTGGACATGGAGAAGATGTAAATTTTTTTCAAAAATTCTTTTTGAAGGATAGTTATTATATTCTTGTTGAGGAGTTGATAAAAATAGGAATTGGAAAAGAATTTTTTAACTCTTCTGGATTATCTTCAGATTTAAAAAAAATGAAAGAAGGAAGGGAACGCAACTTTCGGGAAATGTATAAAATGAGGCTTATTAGTTGGCCTTTTTATAAAATGATGGTCGTATTCGGGAAAATAAAATATCTACGAAGAATTGTTATTAAGCGAATTTCGAAATTCAAATGTGCTGCAAAGGATTAAATTAAGGATTTTGATAAGTTATGGATAAACGAGTCTTGCATATATGTCCTTCTTTGGGAAGTGGGGGAATTGAAAAACTCATTGTTCAATGGTGTGAACTTGCAGAACAATGTGGCATAAGATTCGTTTTTGCTGTTTATCGTAAAGGTGGGGCTACATATGACTATTTTATAGAAAAGGGCTATTCTATATATGAACTAAAAAGATTAAAAGATATTGGAAAAAAAGCATATACGCGGCAGATTAAAGAAATTGCGGAAAAAGAAAGAATAAACATTGTTCATATTAATGCAGGGACTCTTTCGGGATTTACGCTCCGTGCAGCAAAAGATGCTGGAATTCAGTCAAGGATTGTTCACGCTCATACAAATAAGTATAATCTTCCTAAGAATAGGTTTTTGGCGTCTTTTTTGCTTTGGTATGCGAGAAAATTAAATAATTTATATTCAACCATTCGACTTGGATGTTCTAGAGAGGCAGCCTCGTATTGTTTTGGCCCAAAATCCTCTTTTCGTGTTATCCATAATGGAATAGATTTAACTGCATTCAGATTTAAGAATGCTATTCGAGAATCAGTACGGAATGAATTGGGTTTTTCTAGTGAAAGAAAGATTGTTGGTTTTGTCGGTCGTCTCTCTGAACAAAAAAATCCGATGCGATTGCTTGATATCTATAATGCTTTTAAGCATAAAGAACCGAATTCAGCACTGTTGATTGTAGGTGATGGCGAACTGCGTGAAGAAATGCAGAGAAAAATTAAATTGCAAAATGTAGAAGACGTGATTTTTGTCGGAGCAAAACAAAATGTTGCTCCATATTATGCGGCTATGGATGTAATAGTAATGCCATCTTTATACGAAGGCTTACTTATTGTTGCTGTTGAAGCACAAGCAATGGGTACTCCAATAATTATATCTGAAAATGTTCCTAAAGAAGTGATAATTACTGAAAATGTAAAGCAGGAATTTTTGGATTCGCCATTGGAGAAATGGGTGGATTCTATGATAAAAATGAGTAGTAGACCAAGGGTTGATTATAGGAAGGTGCTTTCGGAGAAAGGCTATGATGTAGCTCAAACGACGAAAGAAATGGTATCGATTTATGAAAATGAATTAAAGAGAATTGCTGCTAAATGAATGGATAAGAGCTTTTTAATGAAAAATATTAATATTTTTATTTTTTTGCTATATGTGGTAGTGGCGGTTACTCCTTCACTAACCAATGTTTATTATTTAATGGCTCTTATGCTTGTTTGGATGTGCTCGTTGTTTTTAATGGGCTATCAAATACAAGTCGATTATAAAATTCCGATATTTTTTTGGATTGTATATGCTATACTTCTCAGATTTATCAACTATTCTTCTGCTCCGTGGGGAAATTATGGATTGTATTTACTCTTTTATTTCCCTTTATTTGTGTTTGATTTTTATCGGAATTTTTTGGAAAAGAAAGAATTAATTTTTCTTTGTAAGCTAGTTGTCCTTTTGTTGTGTGTGAATGTCATTCAAAATATATGTGTGCTCATTATGTATCCTGGGGCAACAATCCAATTAAATTTTTCAAATGAATATGCGGGATTAAATTTAGGAAATAGTAGTTTTACTTTTGCGGTGATGTTGACGCTTCTAATATGCTTTTGGCTTGCACTGAAAAAAAAGTGGGAATATGTTCTTATTTCTGCTTTGGGCGTGTTCTATCTTTTCCTTTCTAGTAAAACAACGGCTTTATTGGTGTTTGTAATATTCGCTATGTTGTTCCTAGCTGATAAATTGACAAATAAAGCAAGTAGATTGAAAAAAATATTTGTCATGCTTTCTATGATTGTCATAATTCCTATACTTTTTTTTGAAATATTGCCTTTGTTACAAATGATTTCAGGTAATGAATATATCAATAATCGCATAGATGCCGTTCTTGCAGGAAATACGAAGTCGGAATATATGTCAAGAATTGGATTAGCGAAAATTTCATTTGATTCCTTTCTTTCTAACCCAATATTTGGAATAGGTTTTGTTAAAGCGGATTTTGCTAAAGTTGTTTATTATACACTTGGTATAGGTCATCATTCAGAGTTTATTGATCATCTTGGAAGGTATGGCTTAGTGGGATTCTTTTTTTATGCGGTTATATTCGCGAAGTTTTGGCAGTTCCTTGTAAGGATAAAAACGAAATCGGATGATTTTATGGCGGCATCGTTTGTGGTTCTTTCTTTTCTTGTTTTTTCCGTGCTGAATAATTCAATGGATTATATATCTGGCATTGTTCTTTTTTTTCTTGTTCCCGCCGTTAGTTGTGGATGCTTTGACGAATGTGATGAGAATAAGATGGTAATTGTTAAAGGTAAATAAAATGTTTTTAACAGAGATGAAAAAAATAATCAAAAAAAGTAAAATCCTCTATCCTTGTGCGAGGCTGGCTAGAAAAATACAGTATGGAGTTGCAAAGCCTTTTTTGTTTTCTTTTTTTGCAAGTTTGAGAAAAATTGGAATCTATAGCTTGCCTATCAAAAAGATGAAAAACTGTTATGAAGGAAAGAGATGTTTTATTGTTGCCACAGGACCAAGTTTGACGAAGGAAGATTTATGTCTGATTAAGAATGAATATACCTTTGGTATGAATTCTGTATGCAAAATTTTTGACGAGTTGGGCTGGGAAACAACTTTTTTTGGTGTTCAAGATTATAATGTTTATGGTTCATTGATTCCTGAAATTAATAATATATCAAAATCAATATGTTTTTTTGGATCAAATCTTAGAGAACGCTATAAGATAAACAAAGGGTATATTTATCCATTGGATATGCTAAATCATGCATTACATCCGTCAGATTGTTATAAAACGGATTTTAGTGATGATTGTAGCATAAGAGTGTATGATGGATATTCTGTGACATATTCAATCATTCAACTTGCGGTGTATTTAGGATTTAAGGAAATTATTCTACTTGGGTGTGATTGTGGCTATACAGGTAAGAAACATCATTTTATTGAGCATGGTGTGATAGACCCATTCTTTTCTACCGCACAAGAAAGAATGTTTTTTAGTTATCGTTATGCGAAACAGTATGCAGATAAGCATAATGTGAAAATATATAATGCAACGAGAGGAGGAGCTCTTGAGATCTTTCCTAGAGTTGATTTAGATGAAATATTATAATTTTTTGAATTGCATCAGATGATGAAAAAGGGATATGCATATTATGAATTTAGTTAAACGGCTTGTGCCAAATTTTGTGAAAAAATTTGTTCACCATTACAGACTGCAAAAAAAGTGGGGGGGGGAAAACAAAATTTTTACAGAGACGATCGCTTTTGATGCAAAATTGGGGCGCGGTATATATCTAGCCAAAAATGTCGATGTGAGAAACAGGGTCGAAATTATGGACAATTCGTATTGCTCTTCAGGAACAGTTCTTTTTAATGGTACTAAAATTGGAAAGTATTGTAGTATTGGATATAATGTTCAAATCGGATGCCCTGAACACCCTGTTAGTTTTCTTTCAACATCGCCTCGAATTTATAGGGAATGCAAAGTTTCTGATTTTATCCATTGGCCTAAAGATGATTGCGGAAATCCAGTGACTATAGGAAATGATGTTTGGGTTGGTAGCAATGCTGTTATTCTTCAAGGAGTAACAGTTGGCGATGGTGCTGTCATTGCGGCAGGAGCTGTTGTAACACGGAATGTTGATCCCTTTACAATTGTGGGCGGGGTGCCTGCAAAGGTCATCCGCAAAAGATTTAATCCTGAAACGGAAAACTTGATAAAGAATTCCGAATGGTGGAATATGAACACCAATGAAATTGAACAATTTGCAAAAAATCTATATGGAAGGAATGTAAAATGAAAGTCGTGTCATTTATCCCAATCAAATTAAACAACCAGCGTTTGCCTGGTAAAAATACAATGCTGCTTAACGGCAGGCCGACTTGCGATTACCTCTTCGAGACGATCAGCAATGTTGATACGATTGATGAAAAATATGTCTATTGTAGTGACGAGGCGATTGTCCCTTATATCAAGCCCTATGAAGGAAAGGGTCTTCGTTTCTTGAAAAGAGACCCCTATCTTGACGGTTTTCAAGTTAAGGGCTTGGAAATAATCGATCGGTTTGTGAAAGACGTTGATGCCGATATCTATATATTGACTCATGTTACGCAGCCGTTTACAAAATCCGAATCGATAAAGAAGGCGCTTGAAAAGGTGGTTTCTGGGGAATACGATTCTGCGTTCTCGGCAGTTGTTTTACAAGATTACATGTGGATGAATGGGAAACCGTTCAATTACGATATGAAAAACATCGTAAGGACTCAGGACCTTGAGCCCATTTACATGGAAACAGGAGCGTTCTTTATCTTCCGAAAAGAAGTGTTCACTGAACTTGGTCAGAGAATAGGGAATAAACCTTTTATCTATGAAATCGACCAGTTTGAAGCTGTTGACATTGACACTGCGGAAGATTTTGAATTTGCAAAAGCGGTTGCTGCATACTTGAGCAAAAAGGACGCGTAAATATGAAAAACGTGAGAGTACTGGATTGCACTCTAAGAGATGGGGGGCGCATTATTGATTGTGCTTTCCCTGACAGGGAAATTAAGGAAATCTCTAGCCGACTGGCAAATGCCAAGATAGATATTGTCGAAGTTGGATTCCTGAGAGATTCTAGAAAACTCAATTACCAGGGAAACAGTACTTTCTTTACAGATGTTGAACAAATCAGGCCTTTTGTAAATAAGAAGAACGATACGATATATGCCGCATTTGTCGATTACGGAATGTACGATGTAGATAATATCAAACCGTTTGATGGCACCTCCATTGACGCGATTCGTTTTGGTTTTACAAAAAAGAATTACGACGAAGAATATGACGAAGTTGTAAGATGGGCCAAGGTCATCAAGTCCAAAGGATACAAACTCTTTATGCAGGGAGTCAATTCCCTGAACTATACGGATTTAGAACTCCTTAAATTGGTTAAGATGATAAATGAAATCCATCCGTACAGCTTTGGAATTGTTGACACCTATGGAGCCATGTATATGGATGACGTTGACAGGTTGTATGGACTTATTGACCATAACCTGCTTCCGGATATCTGTATCAATTTCCATTCCCACAACAACTATCAGTTGTCATTCGCCTTTGCACAGGAAGTGATAAAGCTGAGTGGCACGAGCAACCGCCAGATAATTATAGACGGAACACTCGGAGGCATGGGGAAGGTTGCAGGGAATCTGAATACGGAATTGATTGTCGATTTTCTTGTTCGTAAGATGCATTATGACTACGAATTTGAAGACATTCTTGATATGCTTGACGACTACATTTATAAGTACTCGTTAGAGCATAAGTGGGGTTACTCGACGGCTGCAATGATGGCCGGAATCTACAAGTCTCATCCAAACAATGTGATATATCTTACCGAGAAATTTAGGCTGGATACAAAAGATATCGGAAAACTTTTGTCGATGATTGACCCGGCAACAAGACAGAGGTATGATTACGACAATATCCAGCGACTCTATGCTGAATATGTAGCCGACAAGATTGATGACCACGAATCCATTGCTAATCTGAAATCTGTAATTGAAGGCAAAGAAGTCTTGGTGATGGTTCCCGGTAATACGCTGAATACGCACAAAGAGAAGATAGATGCTTACATTAGTGGCGTAAAACCAGTTATAATCAGCGTTAATTTTGTTGCGAATGAAAATACTGCATATTCTTTCTTTGGAAACCAGAAGCGGTATAATCGACTTGAAGAAGCCAGAAAGGGAAGGCGTATTATAATTTCTTCAAATGTCAAGTCGGATTGCTCAACAGATATTGTTGTAAATTACCATAGCCTAATAAATCGTGGATATGAATACTTTGAAAATTCAACAATAATGCTGTTTAATCTGTTGAAGCGTTTGAATTCGAAGACTGTGTCAATTGCTGGTTTTGATGGCTTTGACGAAGGTGCTGGCGATAATTACGCAGATAGTTCTTTCCAGAACGAACGACACATTTCCGAATTCAAGAAATTGAATGCCGAAATCCGCACTATGTTCAACGAAATTGTTGAAACGATGAGTCCGGATTGCAAGTTTAAATTCTTAACACCAAGCATATTCAATAAGAGTGAAGAATGATTCCCCCCCCATTATATATGAGAATGGTACCAATGGAAAAAAGTGTTGAAAGAAATAGCAACTTTGAAATTTTGCGTGTAATATCTATGATAATGATTATTGGCTATCATTATGTTGTTCATGGTCATTTTCAGGTAGTTGCGGGGGGGGGGAGAATTTATCTAGATGTCTTTTCTTCATGTGGAAAAATTGGTGTAAATATATTTTGTCTGATAATGGGATACTTTGGCATAATGTCTAGTGGGCCATCTATAAGAAAAATAGTTCGGCTAGAAAGTCAGATTCTTTTTTATTCTCTGCTGGGGCTTGGAATCGGATTTGCCTTTGATCAACAATTGATATCAATAAAGACGATTGCTTGTTCAATATTTCCTACAATCACAGAACATTATTGGTTCTTTTCAGCATATATAATTGTATTTGCTTTATCTGGATATTTAAACGATTTTCTAAGGGGTCTTTCAAAAGAAAGTTATGTGAAGTTGTTGATAATGAACTATGTTTTTTTTAGTTTTATCCCATTTTTCTCATTAAGAGAGAATAACGGATTCTTTTGGAATCAGTTAATATGGTTTTTCGTTATGTATATTACTGGTGCTTTTTTTGGCCAATTCAAACCTGGAATGGCAATAAAGACTTATTGTGTATATGCTCTTGTTTGTATCTTTTTTCTGGAGTTCTCTTTTTTTGTTTTTGAATTTTTAGTGCCAAAATTTGCATTCATAAACGGACATACTACATATTTCAGATGGAGTAACAGCCCTCTTGCTGTAATAATAAGTATTTCTATGTTGTGTATTGCAATTCAATCAAAAATTTATACAAATATTGGGATAAACAAGATTGCCAGTCTTGTCTTTGGCGTATATTTGTTCCATGAAAACTTATTTATTCAGGATTTACTATGGGGCAAGTTGTTAAACGCATCTACCTGGAATTCTTCAACTGAAAGAATAATCCATTTTTTATTATCCGTGTCAATAGTTTTTGTTCTTGGGTGTTTGGTTGAACTGATCAGAGCTTTGGTTGAGAAATTGGTGTTATTGAAGCCAATTGATTTGATATCTACTAAAATTGACTCATTTATAAACTCAATTGGAAAAGCCTTGTTAAGGTGGTGACTAATATGATTAAATATTTAATAATTGATATTGATGGAACTTTGACGGATGGTGGTGTTTATTATGATGAACACGGCAATGAACTGAAAAAGTTTTGTACAAAAGACGGCTCGGGAATGGTTATGGTAAGAACAGCCGGGATAAAGCCTATTGTTATTACTGGTCGTGAAAGTGCTGCGACGACTCGTCGAATGAAAGAGTTGGGTGTTGAAACTTTCTATCAAAAAGTTAATGATAAGTTTTTTTGGTTAAAAGCGTGGATGCTAGAAAACGATGTGAAAAAAGATGAAATAGGGTATATAGGAGATGACCTGAATGACCTAGCTCCAATGAAATTGTGTGGTTTTGTCGCCTGCCCTGCAGACGCAATAGCGGATGTAAAGGAAGTTGCAGATTATGTCTCAACGGAAAATGGTGGTCATGGTGTTATAAGGGATGTAATACGGAAAATGCTGGTTGACGAAAAAATGTGGAACTCTTTGTTAGAAAAGACTTTTGGATTGGGTGTATAAAGAAGATCATAAAAAACAAATTTCATTTTTGAAGAGATCGTTCACTTTATTTAATTAGGAGAATGTCAATGATAAATTTTAAACAGGAAGATATTGTAAAGAGTTGGATCAATAGATACGATGCTCCATTAGTCAGTATCCAATGTTTGGTCTATAATCATGCTCCATATATAGCAGATTGCTTAGATGGCATTTTAAATCAACGTACAAATTTCCCATTTGAGGTTGTTGTTCATGAAGATGCTTCAACGGATAATAGTGCTGAGATAATTAGGGAATATGAAAAAAAATTTCCCCTTATAATAAAACCTATTTATGAAAAAGAAAATCAATACTCAAAACATAATATACGAAATATTATTAATCCTTTATTGCGTGGAAAATATGTAGCTGTATGCGAAGGTGATGATTATTGGTGTGATTCTAATAAGTTGCAAAAACAAGTAGAGTTTTTAGAAACTCATTCCGATTATTCCGCATGTACTCATAATACATTTCGAACATTATTGAGGGGGTGGTTTAAACGAGGAAAGACTCTTGCTATGTTTGAAAAAAAAGACAAAATATTTGATATCTCTAAAATTTCCATTATGGATTGTCAATATCATACAAGCTCGCTTGTTTGCAAAAGAGATTATTTTGTAAATCGACCTGATTTTTGCTTTGCTCAACCTGGAGCTGGTGATTTGCCGTTAAGAATTTTTTTGCTTATGCAAGGAAAAATCATGCGGTTCGGAGATGTAATGAGTGTGTATAGAAGTGGTGTACCGGGTTCATGGACAAGAAGGATTGCTATGAATCGAAAAAAATCAATAGAAAATACTAAAAATTCTATAAAAATGCTGCAAATGGCAAATGAATGGTCTGATAAAAAGTTTAACAACAAATTTGAAGAGTATATAAGCTATCTTCATTATAAAATTATTCTTAGAGAAAAAAAATTCCGCCTACTCACACAAGATGAATATTTAAAATGGTGGAAGAAGGAGACTTTTAAAAATAAATTTAAATTAATACTAAAATCAATGATAAATAGACCTTTATGATTGTTGACTTTCTTTATTGATCGTGAACTTCCAGGATTTTTGCACCTAAAGTGCGCCGCCTGACGGTATCAAAAATAAAAAAAACGAAAACGGCCTTGAACTGGGGGCGATTGTTTATTCTTTGCAATTAGTTGTAAGCTTTCCCGTAATGGGTAGCTGACAATTAAGCGTCGTAAAAATTTTGTTCACATCAAACAAGTCTCGCGGATGCTGCCTATCCAGCGCTGCACAAAGTTTGCCGGCATACAGTTCTTCGAAAGCGAGGACATTCATCTTGGCAAAGCCGAACAAAAGGTACCGTATATATTCGCCAAGGCGGACTGTCCCCCTTGATGAACACTGAGCCCATCCTCCTGAAGCGCGTACAAGGCTCCGTTCAACCCAGCCTTCTCACTTAACCGCGTGTAGGCCCCATTGGCGACCCTCGTCAACCAACCACTTTTGGCGTAATTGCGGGCCAACCCGCTGCTTACCCCCCAAGATTTCAACTTTCCGGCGGTGACGACTGTGCCTGCAGGTATTTTTTCGAGTAATCGCTTTATATTTGTTTTGGTAACGTATATTTTCTTTCGCAAATTCCTTTAAGAGGGTAAAAAAATAGGATGTTCCAATTTTTAGATTTGAAATAACCACAAATCAACCTAAAAGAAGAGCATCCTATGGATAACAATATAATCAAAATTGACGAGGA
>JAEEGL012670729.1_pt1 | contig 12362 bp, 9 predicted proteins | sample 9134231 | NCBI WGS metagenome assembly JAEEGL01 (sample SAMN16246548, study PRJNA631951) | gut metagenome | biome: gut microbiome; feature: rumen; material: fiber-attached | host: Bos | place: Iran: Karaj | collected 2018-10 | reverse complement strand
GAAGCCCATTCGACCGGCTGCCTTCTGCTGTGCTCTCAGCCCCCACAGCTCTCTGGGAGAAAACCCACCGGCTTACTTACACTTCTTCAACGGTTTATCGGAGTATAGCATTGAACTATTCCGTTGTCAATAGGGAAATTTGAAAATTTCGCAGATTTATGAAGCGCTACGCAGAACCTCATTCCGTCATAAAACGGATCCATTGCGCATTCGCGTCCACCTGGGCTTCCACACCGAAGGGCAGAATACACCGGGGAAGGGCATGGCCGATGTTCAGGTTTGTAAGAATGGGAAGATTCGGATCGCCGACGATCTCCAGCAGCAGCCGATGGTATTCCTCCTGATATCTTTCGTCCATTGGCTTGCCCACAAGGATGCCGTTGACGACGGAGAAGAGGCCCATATCCTTCAGCAGACAGAGCGCCCGACGATAGATTTCCGGCGGCATGAGGACCTCGCTGGATTCCAGCAGCAGGATGCGTCCCTGCCAATCCGAAAGTTCTGGAAACAGGCTGTATTCTCTGGCCAGTCGTTGGATCTCCCGGTATTCTTCTCCCTCAAATAGATCATAGATGGAATCGATGCAGCCGCCCAGGATGGGACCGGAGAATACCGACGGTCCCTGCAGCAGTTCCCAGCCCCGATCCGGATGACTTGAGAGGGGAACGCCGACCTGATCCGGAGAGAATTTTGCCCTGGAACTGTACCAGACCGGGCTTGGCCTGACTTCACGAATGGTTCCGGTACGTATGAACTCTTCAAAATAACGGCGCGTGTACGGGAGCATCTCGGCGCTGAGTTCGCAAACGTCCGATAGGAACGATTGGCCGTAAAAGGTGGGGAGTCCCAGTTTGTGGAGCATCAGATGATTCCCGGTGGTATCGGAAAAACCCAGAAAGGGCTTGAATTTCAGAGCGTGACGCAGCTCATTGTGGCCAAAGAGCCAGGGAAGCAGCCGGACCGTATCATCCCCGCCGATGGCGCAGAGGATCAGATCGATCTCCGGGTCCCGGAAGGCCTGGAGCAGATCCGCCGCCCGATCCTCCGGATGCTCCCGTACATATTCGATCCCCTTGAGGGCATGGGGAAGGAAGCGTACCTGCAGTCCCATATCCTGCAGCCTTTTTACACCGATCTCCACCTCGAAGCGGACCGTTTCTTCTCCGATGGTCCCGCTGGAGAGGCTGACTATCCCTATGGTACGGATCATTTTTCATCCTCCTGTTTTGATATGCGCCAGTCTAACATGTTCGGTCAACGGATGCAATCCGGTTTCAAGTTGCTTTTCCGGCAAGAGTGTGGTATATTGGACGTGCTTTTTATGACCCCGGAGGTGTACGAGAATATGGCAAAGAGAAAAACGATATTTCGGATGGCCGCCGCGCTGGTGATGACGGTTGCGGTGCTCCTATCCTGCGCCGGCTGCGTGGTGATCGGCAACCGCAAGCCCATCGCCACCATCGTGTTCAGCAATGGGACGGAGGCCACGATCCGGCTGTATCCGAATAAAGCACCCAATACGGTGGACAACTTTATCAAGCTGGCCAATTCCGGCTTCTATGACGGGAGTCCCGTTCACCGCATTGTGGAATATGTGCTGGTTCAGATGGGCGGCCCCGCAAACTCCGATGAATCGGACGCCGGATATTATATCAAGGGCGAATTCGCGGATAACGGCTTTGTAAAGGACAACCTGATCTTTAACGAGGGCATTGTAGGAATGGCCCGTCTGGCCTCGGATGAGGACGACAAAAAATTCTACAATACTGGCAGCAGCCAGTTCTTCATCATGCTGGAGCCTAAGGCTGCCATGGACGGGAAATACTGCGCCTTCGGCAAGGTGATCACCGGGATGACGGATATCGTAGCCATTTCAAAAATGGACGTGGACAGCAACGATTATCCCCGGGATGAGATCTATATCGTCTCCCTCCGGGTAAACTGCTACGATTATAAACCCGGCGAACCCAAGACCATCGACAAGTCTTCGATCGATCTTTATTGAGCTTATTTATCCGGCTCCGGTCCCTGACCGGAGCCGGAATTCACATTGACAATCCAGACAAAATGGGGTAGACTGATTTTACAAATTTAGAACAATAACATAAGGAGGACTCTTCATGAATCTGGTTGAGAAGTATGGCCCGATTGCGGCCCGCAATTCCATTTCCCAGTATTGCCCCCCCAAATGCTTTGAGCTAGCGGGCAAGGAATTCGATTTTGTCATGGATACCGGCGAGTGCTCCGGTGACATCCACCTGGAATTCGTGGACGAGAGCAAGGTCAACTGGAGCATCCTGAGCGGCAAGTTCACAGGCAGTTCTGAGCGGTATGAGTGCCGCAAGGCGGACGACTATACCTACCTGGTAACTTACTGCATGCCCGAGCCCAACCGGGAGAACCACACCTTTGTCATCGATAAGGAGCAGGGTCTGGTCACCTTCCTGCGTTGCGTAGTGGGCGAGAACCCCTACTGGCCCTACCTGATCGACAGCCACTGGGCTTTCGGTTACATCAAGATCGAGGGCGAGGAGCATACGGACATCAAGCGTCACACCTTCACCGATGATGTCGCCGGCACCGGCGTACGCTGGGTATACGGCCATGAGCTCTCCACGGTGCACGTGTACTACAACAGCCATTTCTACCGCATCAAGTACAACAACCAGGCCAACGTGTCCAACCTGAGCAGCGGCATGCGCTCCCTGCCCGGTTCCGATGAGGAAGCTTTCTACGTCAAGATCAAGGAAGGCATGTATCTCGTCAGCGTCACCGAGCAGAACATGGAGAAGATCCTGGGCGCCAAGATGGGCTTCCGCAGCGACACCCTCTGCTTCCTGGACAACTGGAACCGGATGTACAGCGTGGGCCGGGGCTACGGCACCGCCACCCGTGAGGGCACCCCGGATCGGGAGATCTTCTGCATGATCGGCAAATACGCCAAGCCGGAGGAGATCGAAGAACATTTTTTTACGGATCCGAACCCCTACACGGTATAAGGGACGGAGAGAAACCGGAAACGAAAACGGAATAATGGAATAATGAATCACGAGGCGGGCCTGTTGGCCCGCCTCGATCTTTTGTGTTGCCTGTGTGATCAATCCAGCTTTTTGCGGCGGTTGGAAAACTCCGCCTTGCGCTGGGTATAGGCCTCCATGGCTTCCTGGAAGAAAACCGGCTCCTTCCGTTCCGCACCGAGGGTTTCCAGCAACTTCTGGGTAAGCAGGGGATTCAGCACCAGCAGAGGGCCCAGCAGATAGGTGCCCAGGAAGTTCTTCCGCCGAACGCCTTCAAAGGGACAGCCCTCCTCCAGACCGATGCCTCGGACCACGCTGGCGAAGCCCTCCACACCGGGGGCGGGATGACAATGGCTGAAACGACTGTTGAAGGCTGTGATCTCCAAGCCGTCCCATTTGCCCAGGAAAAAGCCGTTATACCGTTTGTTCAGATCCTGACGTGCTTCCAGATCGAAGAGGCCGAGCCCGATGAGGGTGTCGTCTGCCGTCTGGATGCATTTGCCCGCCAGTTCCAGGCTGTTGCCGGTAAAGAGGAAGCAGCAGCCGTCCTCGATCCGCTCCTCCATCGCTTTGGCATAAGTGCGGAGAGCGGGGAGAGCCATACGCTGACCGCGCTCCGTCATGGGACCGCAGTAGACGAAACGAACGTCCCCGTCCCCGGCGAAGGCGGGTTCATTGTTCAGCGGAGTTTCGATGTATTCCGCTTCGGGGATGCATTTGCGCAGATAACGCATGTTTGCACCGTCCCCAAAGAGATTGCCCAGCTCCGGGTAGAGGTATTCAAGCTTCATGCCTTCCTCATCCTTTCCGCTATCGCGTTCCGTACCATCACGGCCTGATTCTGCCGATAGACCTCATAGAGTACGAAGACTTTGCCGCATTGGGTCAGATCCACTGCGGCGGCAGCTTCCTTTGCCTGGCGCACCACATTGATCCGATCCTCCGGAACGCCGGCGATCAGCAGTCTCAGCCGGGTATCCAGGCATCGGGCGCCCACCGCCAATACCTGCACCGTGTCCTCTTCCGCCAGGAATTCAAAGTCTGCGTCATAGAGCCAGGCAATGTTTTCAGAAGAACTTTTTTCGTCGAACACATCGTCCAGCAGCAGAACGACAGCCTTTTTTCCCTCCGCGTTGGCAACGTAGTCAAAGTTCCTGGAGCAAGCTACGGCATTCAGACCTTTGGCCATGATCTCCGTCAGCTCCCAATTTCCGATCTCCTCCTGCCAGAAGCGGGACTGTACTACCTGCAGCTTTTCCATCCCTTCCGCGATCTGCTCCGGCGTATAGCCGATGGTGCGTAGAGCGGCCACCGAGGCGACGGCATTATACAGATTGTATATCGCATCTGCGGGCATGCGATAGTCGTGCCAAACGTCGTTTTCCAATACGGTCATCAACCCGGTCTCCCGATCGGCGGAGATCAGCTGGTAGTCACCCCGGGGAGAGCTCCACCCGCAGCTTTCGCAGTGAGCACGGCCGATATGGTTATATCGGCGGAAGTCATATTGGATCGGTTCGCCGCAGATGGGACAAAGCCGTGCGTCCACCACCAGGTTTTCCCGGACCGGCGGTTCGAAGGGCAGGGGATCGATGCCGAAATATACCCGGCTGTTGAGCTTGGCGACGTTGGAGCTGATGGGGTCGTCTGCATTGAGGATCAGGCAGGTTTCAACAGGGATATAACGGTCCAGAAGAGAGGCGATATATTCCGGGTGAGCATTGCGGCGCATGGAATCACGGAACAGGTTGGTGATAACGAGGTAATTGGGTTTTACAGCGGGAAAAATACGGGCGGCGCTGCGCTCATCCATCTCCAGCACGCCGACCTTCCGTTTGCAGCGGCCGGAAAGACCGGCTGCTTCCAACAGGGCGGAAGCTGCGCCGGCGTCGATATTGGAACCCAGACGGTTGCTCACCGGGTCCTTGCCAAAACCGATGAGCAGGTCGCAGAGCATATTGCTCACCGTGGTTTTGCCGTTGGTGCCCGTCACGCCGATGAGCAGATCCGGCTTGCCGATGCGGGAAAGAAAATCCGGACAGATGCGCAGTGCCAGCTTGCCCGGGAGATAGGTGGCTTTTTTGCCCAGCAGACGCATGGCGAACTGGGCACACTTGCCCGCAGCAAGAGCCAGGGAAAAACGAAGTCCGTTCACGGTTTCGCCTCCAAATGTCGGTTTCTGAATCACCGACGCTTTTTTTGCAGTATAACATAGATATATCGTGATTACCAGTCTTCTCAATGATCCGGAATACAATATCGTTGCCGCGAGGAAAAAGATATGGTATGATAACAATAATAAAAACAGCGGTCTTGCGAAAGAGGAGGTGCGCTTATGGCGGAGAACGACAGCAGGTCGGCTTATCTGGCCGCGCGCAAACTGGGGAGAAAGTATGTATCCGAGCATTCCGGAGATAAGGACAAGGGATATCTCCAGGTGCTGGAGGACAATACCCGCGGCGTGGAAATCCTGGCGGAAATCAACCTTGGCTTCCATGAGATCCCCTTGAACCGGATCGTCGGTACCCGTACCGCCGCGAGGAGCAATTCCTTCGCGGGCAATTTCATGCCCCTTCTGGGTGACGATACGGAGTTTGCCATCAAATGGAAGAAAGTCTATGAAAGCCAGCTGGTGGAGGGGATCCGGGAACCCATCAAGGTTTATGAATATATCAACCATTATTACGTCCTGGAGGGGAATAAGCGGGTCAGCATCCTGAAATACGTTGGCGCCGCTTCCGCATACGGGAACATCATCCGGCTTCTGCCCGAGCGGGATGAAACGAACGACGATATCTCCATCTTTTATGAGATGCTGGATTACGATAAGAAGATGTATTTTGAGGGTCTCTGGTTCCATCGCAGGGGCAACTTTACCCGGCTCATGAATCAGACGGAGAAGTACCTCAAGGATCATCCTGAGGTGACGGACAGCGTGGAAGAGACCATCAATAATACCTATCGCCGCTTCCACAAAGCTTTCCGCGCTTCCAAGCTGGAGGGGCTGGAGTTGACTTCCGGGGATGCCCTGGTGGAATACAGCCAGATCTTCGGCTATCCCTATGGGACGGAGCAGAGAGAACTGATCCGGAATATCCGCAAGGCCAAGGCGCAGTTTCAGGTGGCGGAAGGGAGCCGCAAGCGGGATACCATGGAGGTCAACGCAGCGGAGGCGGAGGTCCAGCCGGTGCGGCCCAGGCTGCGCAAATCCGTGGTCCACGCCGCTTTTGCCTTTGATGACGATCCCAATACCAGCCTGTTTACCCGCTGGCATTGCCTCGGCATCGACCGGATCGAGAGAAAATATAAGAATAACCTCAAGGTGGAGCGGATGTACAACGTGAACCGCCATCCCGGCGGCCCCTTTGCGGCGCTGCAGGAGCTGGCAGCCAAGAAGCCGGACGTGCTGTTTACCACCAGTCCCACCATGTCGGATGCCAGCCTGCGCATCGCCCTGGAGAATCCGGAGCTGATCGTCCTGAACTGTGACCGCCCCCGGGAAGGAAAGAACCTCAACACCTATTTCAGCAAGATGTTCGATATGACCTTCCTGTGCGGCGTGCTGGCGGCAGCCATGAGCCGCAGCGGCATCATCGGCTACATGAACTACGCCGCCTGGGGAGAAGTGAAAACCACCTATGAGATCAACGCCTTTGCCCTGGGCGCCAGGCTCATCAATCCCCGGGCGAAGACGCTGGACTACACCCTGCGGGGCATCAATTCCTGGCGGGAGCACGATCTGGCCAGGCAGACCATGGCGAAGCACGGCGCGGACGTGGCCTTCTGCCGGCATTCGCCGGATAATCCTCTGGACCGCGTCGCCTTCCCGGAGATCTATGCCCAGCTTTATGGGCTGAGTCCTGAGGGATACACGCTGGAGAGCTATGCGGGAGCCTCCTTCGATTGGGAGCATTTCTATGATAAAGTCATCAGCGACGCCATAGAGGGTCGCACCGCCCTGTTGGAGAGTCGGCATATCGGCGGAAACCCCATCCACTTCGGCTGGGGCATGAGCACCGGGATCATGGATATTTACCCCGTGAACAATGTGATCGGCGAGCGTGCGACCCGGCTGGTGAACATCTTCCGGGATCTGGTGCGGGAAGATCGTCTGGCTCCCTTCGAAGGGCCGATCTGGGATCGGGACGGAAATCTGCGCATCGACCATGGCGTCCAGCCGCCTCTGCTGGAGCTGCAGCGGATGCATTGGCTGGAAAGCCCGGTGGAGGAGCTGAATCCCCTGCCGGAAGACTGAGAAAGGAAGCGTATTCGCAATGTTTGAGGAGATCACCGCTCAGGCTAAACGAGCGGTCGAAGAACTGCTGCAGGCAGCGAAGCTGCAGGCTGGGGATCTGTTCGTGATAGGCTGTTCTTCCAGCGAGATCGTCGGGGAACACATCGGCAAGGGCTCCAGCATGGAAGCGGCGGAGGCCGCGTTTGACGGGATCTATCCGCTGCTGAAGGAGCGGGGGATCTGGCTGGTTAGCCAGTGCTGCGAGCATCTGAACCGTGCGCTTATCCTGGAGCGGGAAGCGGCCCGCCAGTATGGATATGAGCCGGTGAACGTACAGCCCTGGGCCCATGCGGGCGGCTCCTTTGCCACCGTGACCTTTGCCCGGCTGGATGAACCTGTGGCGGTGGAGCATGTGCGCGCCGCGGCGGGCATGGATATCGGGGATACCTTTATCGGCATGCATCTGCGGGATGTGGCGGTGCCGGTACGCCTCAGCCTGAACGCCATCGGCCAGGCCCACCTCACCTGCGCCAGGACCAGGCCGAAGTTTATCGGCGGGGACCGGGCCAGGTATCAGGAAGCGCTGAAATGATATAAAAAGAACTTAGATCAGAAAACGGGAGAAGCCGATCGGCTCCTCCCGTTTATTTACTGAATACCGCTCTTGACAAATGCGGTTTAATAAATTAAACTGGCTGTAGGTTTAATGAATTAGACCAAAGGCGGTGAGATAATGGAAGGAAAACGGTTGTCCTATGGGGAATCCCGTTTTCTGGATGTGATCTGGGAAAACGAGCCCGTAACCTCCGGACGATTGGTAGAACTGTGCCGGGATCTGTTGGGGTGGAAGAAATCAACTACTTATACCCGTCTTCGCATCCTGGTGGAAAAGGGATACGTGAAGAATGAGGAGAGCCTGGTAACGGCGCTGGTATCCAGGTCGGAAGTCCAGGCTGCCGAGAGTGCTTATGTGGTGGAGCAGACCTTTTCCGGTTCGCTGCCCGGGTTTCTGGTTTCCTTTTTGGGCGGAAAGACGATCCCGGCTAAGGAGGCGGAGGAATTGAAGAAGCTCATCGACGAGCATCGGGAGGAATGAAATGGAAAACCTGTTTTTGCTGGTGCTGAATATGAGCTTCTCCGCCGCGGCGGTGATCGCGGTGGTGGTGATCCTGCGGCTGTTCCTGCGGTCCGCGCCGAAAAAATGGCGGTATCTCCTGTGGAGCGCTGCAGGCTTCCGTCTCTGCTGCCCCGTGAGCTTCAAAGCGGTTTTCAGTCTCTTCTGTCTGCGGCCGTCGATCATGAGCTCCGTCGGCGGGGCAGAGAAGATTGTGATCCTGCCGCAGAGTATGCCATCCGCTGCGCAGCTTGCAGTCCCTGCAGCTTCCGCAGCTCCAGCGGCGGCGGTGATCACCCCGGCAGCGGTTCCGGCAGTCATTCCCGCGGCTTCAGGACCGTTACCAGAGCCGGTCCGGCTCTGGCCGCAGCTGGGCATCGTCCTCTGGCTCTGCGGGATGACGGTGATGCTGATCCTGGGGATCATACGGTATATCCGGATGAAGCGGGGTCTTGCGGACGCCGCGGCCCTGGAAAAGGGCGTTTTTGCCACGGACCGCATCCGGGTGCCCTTCATCCTGGGCCTGCTGCCGCCCCGGGTTTATGTTCCCGCGGGGCTGGGGGAGGAGGAACGTACCTATGTCCTTGCCCATGAACGGGTCCATATCCGCAGGGGGGATCATTGGGTAAAACTGCTGGCCTATCTTCTGTTGGCGGTCCACTGGTTCAATCCTGCGGTGTGGGCGGCCTTCTTCCTTATGAGCCGGGATATGGAGATGAGCTGCGACGAGCGGGTGCTCCGGGATCTGGGCGGTCAGGCAAAGGCCTACAGCCGCACCCTTCTGCGCTTTGCCGAGGGAAGGCAGTTTCCCGCCCCCGCGCCCCTGGGTTTTGGAGAATCCGACGTGAAGAGCCGCATCAAAAACGCTCTGCGATGGAAGAAGCCGAAGCTCTGGATCACCCTGGCGGCCACTGTCCTCTGTATTGCTGCCGTGGCTGCATGTACCGCCGATCCGAAGGAGCCGAAGGAGACCGACGTGCCGGAGACGGCGGGAGACACGATATGCTTTGCCCGCACGGAGGAGAGCATTGCGCTCCGGGGAACGGAGGGGAGCAGGAGCTTCGGGGAGATCCTGGACGGGCTGGCCTTGACAGGGTTCACATACAGCAAGGAGGAGAATGTCCTGAGCCTCGATAAGCGCCTGCTCCCGGGACAGAAGCAGCTGACTGCCGGCATGGACAAGGCTTCCGTGCTGCAGGATCTGTATGCTGGCAAGCCGGTGGGGACGGAGGATGCTTTGTTCCTGGCGGAGAATCATCCGGGCGTCAAGGTGGGGAATGGCGCGGGCGGCTATCTTCGCCTGTCCGGCGTGTTCGCCGGGGAACCCTTCGGCATGACCCTTGGGTACGCCGGGACCTATGCGGACCTTTTGCAGCGCGTCGTCCTGACATTTTGGCCTCCGGAAGAGGGTAAGACGGTTTACACCCGCGCGGAAGACGGCAAAGCGGTATACGCCCGGGTGAAGGAAGCTCTGGAGCTTCAGCTGGGAGAACCGGATGCAGCGGTTGACTTTTCGGCAGGCTGGAATTTCCCGGGCGGCGCGCTCGACGTTACGATGACGGAGAAGGACGACTATACCTCGGTTTACATCTTGCTCACCGGCGAGGTTAGGGCGGATACCCCCTGGAGCTGGACCAGCAACCTCAAGTCTTCGGATATCCGGGAGGCCGTCCTGCGTTCGTCTTCGGCCCCCACGGAGCTTCTGCTGGATTGGGCACAGATCAGAGAACTGGCGGCGCTGCTGAGAGCCGTCCCGAAGGATCAGGTGGCGGGGGGACGGGGGATCCCCTCGGAGCGGGTGCTGGAGCTGCGGGATACCGGCTATGCCCTGCGCTTTGCCGGGGGCGTGATCGAGCTGGACTGCAAGAGACCCATATACTCGGCATCTCCAGCTCCGGTGTGGGAGATCCGTGACGAAGCCTTGTACGCCTGGCTGGACGCCCTGTGGAAGGGAAACCCCTTCGGGCAGGCGGCGGATCCCCTGGGCCTGACCCTGCGCGTGGAGGACCTCACCCCCATGGGCTGCACCTTGGTGTTCACCCAGTCCGGCGGCAGCGTGACCGGGGAACTGGAGACAGAAGAGCAATTCCGGCTTTTCAGGCAGGATGCGGACGGCAGCTGGAAGGAACTGATATATGCCAACTATCTTGGAACCGCGTTGCACATCGAACCAGACAACTCCACAGCGCTGGAAACCTACTGGGGCGGGGCGCTGGAGGCCGGGCGATATCGGATCAAAAAGAAAGTCCTTGATTCCCGGGGTTCGGGAGATTTCGATGAATACGCGATCTATGCAGAATTTGAAATTAAGGGCGGACAGACGGAGGCTCTCCTGGGCCTGACCATGCGCGCGAAGGACGTCACCCCCACGGGCTGCACCCTGGTATTCACCCAGTCCGGCGGCAATGTGACCGGGGAACTGATGACAGGAGAGGAATTCGGACTTTTCAAGCGGGATGCGGACGGCGGCTGGAAGGATCTTTTCGCAGACAGGGATGTGAGCTGGATCGGATCCGGGTCATCCATCGCCGCTGGCGGCACCACAGAGCTGGAAACCTACTGGGGCGGTGCCTTCACGCTGGAGGCCGGGCGATACCGGATCGAGAAGGAGGTCCTGGATTTCCGGGGTGCGGGTGATTTCGATGGCTACCCGATCTATGCGGAATTTGTGATCCCGGGTGAGCAGGCGGAGGAGCTCCTGGGCCTGACCCTGCGTGCGGAGAACGTCACCACAACGGGCTGCACCCTGATATTCACCCAGTCCGGCGGGGTGGAGGCAGACGAGCTGCTGACGGGAGCTGCGTACAAGCTCTATGAACGGGCCTCGGACGGGGCCTGGAAGGAGCTTCCCACCAAAGTAGAACCCATCTGGCACCTCATCGGCTACGGGATCAATCCGGGGAGTACCACGCAGCTGGAGGCCTATTGGGAAGTGCTCTACGGCCCGCTGGCGGACGGACATTACCGCATCAGCAAGGAGGTCACGGTCAGGCGCGGCTCCGGGGAAAACGACGTCTATCTCCTCTTTGCGGAATTTGAGCTCTCCGGCGGAGCGGGGGAGACGCACTCCGGCGATGTGCCTGCCGCTTCCTCCGACCTGGGAGTCGGCCGGTTCGACGTCAGCGCTGAAACGCTTGGAACATCGGCGAACGGAACCGTAGAGTTCTATGCCAGGGATAACGATATGCTGGGCATCCGGATCCTTGCGGACCTGACGATCGGGCCGGAGGATTGGGGCGGGGTCGCGTTCTATCTTCCTGCGGGATGCAGGCTGGAGAGCGTATCGTGCACCTATCCGGAAACAGATGGAAAGGCTGCTGATGATTCCCCGGTGAACGTTTGGACCACGGAAGCTGAAAACGAAAAGTATACCACAATGATTGAGATCGGCCGGGACCGGAGCAGAAATATCAGCGGCGGAGGAACAGGCACGGTGGTCATCGAGGCTTCCTGCCCCTGGAACAGCCGTGATCCGGTGCGTTCCCTGACCTTTGGCGTCGATTGCGGCGCGGAAGAAAGGGACGGCTCTGTGATCATGGGCGTCGAATACAGAGAGATTGTTGTAGAAATCAGATCCCAGTGACGGAAGGCTTTCATACCTGTCGATCCTTCCCAAACAAATCAGCCAGACAAAACAAAAAGCACCAACCGTCCATCAGGATCTGGCTGGTGCTTTGATTTGTTTGATTATCGCTTAATCGTCCAGATCGGCGTGGAAGCGGAGGATATCCTCGCTTCTGCCCAGGATCACCAAACTGTCCGTCTTCTTGAAGGGATAGCCCGGCTCGATGTGGGTGGTGATCTTGCTGCCGCTCTGGATAGCCACCACGTTGATGCCGTATTTCTGCCGCAGATTGCTGTCGGTAATGCGGACGCCCACCAGCTTCCGGGGAACGGGACATTCCGCAATGTCCATTTCATTATTCAGGCGGATATAATCCATGAGGGAACTGCCGGTGAGACGCTGGGCGAGTCTGGCGCCCATATCCCGCTCCGG
>JAEEGL011840269.1_pt1 | contig 12362 bp, 8 predicted proteins | sample 9134231 | NCBI WGS metagenome assembly JAEEGL01 (sample SAMN16246548, study PRJNA631951) | gut metagenome | biome: gut microbiome; feature: rumen; material: fiber-attached | host: Bos | place: Iran: Karaj | collected 2018-10 | reverse complement strand
GCCACTTCGGCAAGGGTGTATTTCGAGCGCAGCTTATGATCCACAAACTCCATGGCGGCTACGGATTCTACGTTCAGATCCGGGGTGAAATTCACAGCGATGAGCGCTCCCTTGACTACGGAAAGATCCGCAAGCATCTTCTCAACATCCTTCTTGGCTGTCTCGAAGTTTTCATCCTCCACAACCTGTTCAAGCTTCTCTTTCAGACAGCAAAGACCAACGGATCTTACGGAGTGTTTGCGAAGGGCCTCTACCAGTTTTTCCGAAACCTGAATGTAGGTGGAAACCTCCCGCAAATTTCCAAGAAGAGAATACAAAAGATTTTCACCGGGCGCCGTAAAAGATGCCCTTCCGTAATCCTTCAGCGTTGTGATCAGGCCGAGTGAACCTGTTACCTGCTGACAAAACTCTTCATTTTCACAAAAATCCTTCAAAATCTCCTGCCGGTATCTGATATCAGCCGGATCCTCCGGTATCCTGGTAAAAATATTTTTGATGATCGCGGTGTCTTTTTCACTCACGGCGATACTCTCAATGATCTCGTTCAGCGCCAGGTCCTTCACGGTTTCCGGCCGAAGGACGGTGGTTTTTCTGTTTGATCCTTCACAAAATAAGATGTCCATAAAACAGTTCCCTTCTTATTCATTTTTCATATCAGCCATAAATTCATCAATCATGGTTTTGATCACTCTGGGATTATAATAGGCATTATAGGGGTCTCCGGCAATGACTTTTACTTTCTGGATGTCCTTGTCGGTGATTTTTTTGTTGTAGGCTTTCAGCCAGTTTAGTCCGTAAGGGTTTGCGTTTTTCATCTGATTGCTGAGCAAAAATACAGCCGGAAGATCTTCGGGGAGTTTCATGTTTTTTACTTTCTCACAGTTAGCATAGGCTTCCTTTTGCTCCAGAAGATAAGCGCACCGCATGTAATATTTCGTATACATCATTTCCATGACAGGAAGGTATTCCTGCATATTTTTTTCCGGATACATTAGCTCATAGATCGGAAACTGCCAGGACACATATCCAGTCCTTACCATAAATTCCTGCCGCAGTTTCATGGCGCCGGCATAGCGCCTGATAAACCAGGCATATTCGTCCTCACTGTTGAAATTTCCGCCCAATATATGCTTTCCGATCTCGGGCGGCACGCCGTCAATAAAGACGATACCCTCAATGCCTTCCGGGTACTGCTCTATATAAGAAAGGCCATACAGTCCGGAGAGAAGATGGGGCACCAGGATGATATGATCCCTGATTTCTAAGGCATCCAGCGTATCTTTGACAACATCCGTATAAAAATCCGCGCTTCTTTCCTCATCTGTATCCGGCGAAAATCCTGTGCCGGGATAATCGATGATGATGACGCGATAATCTGACGACAGCCGGTCTGCCAGAGGATTCAGATGCAAAGTCGCGCATGGCAGTTCGCAGCTCATCAGCACCACGGTATATTCCCCGTTTCCTTCATCCAGCAGCGCAATCTCTCTGCCGCCTGCTGTCACCGTTTTTACAAAACTATCTTTAAACTGCGATGCCGTATCTTCAGCTTCCCGAGTAACCCGTGCGCGACGCAGCCCCATAAAGACGGTGATTCCTGCGATTCCCAGTAGAATGATCATTCCCACTTTCTTCATGTCGTGGGTGAATTTTCTGAAACTGTCGCTTTCTTTATAAACGTTCGTGATCCAGTCTGCCAGTTTTTTCAGGCAAAGGGCAGATGCCGTGGACAAAACAAAAACGACCGGCACATAGGCCGCAACGTTTCGGATATAGTAAACCGGTGGATTGGTATCGCTGATAAAGTGATGTGCAAAAAGTTCCACAAACAAACCGTGGATCAGATAGAATTCCAATGTCATGCTGCCGTAAAAGCAGAGAATATTCGTGGCAATCCTGCCTTTTTTTGTTGACTTTTTTTCGGTATCGGTTTCAGTCACGTTGTCTTTATGCGGCTGCGATGCCAGAAGATAGATGAACAGGGAAAAGGCAGAGCAGGCAATGATCTGCAATAATACCCGAATTAAGTTCATAATGCCGTAGTTTTGTATATGGAGGCTTTTATAGATGGCATCTGCGTTTTCGGATATGATAAAGCAGACAAGAAATAAAGTGGCGGAAAGGATCAGGGGAAGGAGGATCGTTTTTTTGTTTTTCAATCCGGGTTTTGTAAGATCATCAGAGGACATCTGCGTTCCTGAGTCCGTTTCCGAATCTCCTTTACTTTGGATATTGATTTCGCGTTTTGCCATGATGATTCCAAGGAGGAAGACAGGTGATGCATTATACCACCAGTTACCCTTTACAAGGATATAACAGATGATGGAATAACCCAGGATCCAGAGTGCCATAAAAGTTAGCGATAGCTTACTTTCTTTTCTGTAGATCAGAAAAAAGCCCAGATACAAAATGATAATGGTGTAGATAAACCAGGAGTAAGGATTCAGCGGCAGCGAAACCGCTTTTTGAAAAGTGCGAACGCCGAAATAGATCACCTGAGTGACCACAAATACGAAGAGGATGCGGTTTAAGCGCCGTACCGGAAAGCCGTCAAAATAGTTTTCCCGGCTTTTCATGCTTTTGATCAGGCCGTAACCGGAGCAAAAGAAGAAAAAAGAGACCAGAAGATAACCGATGGGCACAAAGGGTTCAAGTCCATGCTGCCTGTAAAGCTCGGGTACCCAGAAAGCGGAGACCTTCTGTCCCAAATGATGCAGCATGATCAATACGGAAAACAGACCGAGTATTTTTTTGGATCGTTCTCTGCTCATGAATTATCCCTTTGTTTTCTGAATAGATCAGTAGTTTTTACTATAATTTTACTTGTCGGAATATACAATACGAACATCTAAAAACATTGTAAAAGTCAATGAAAGGTTCATATATCAATTTCTTTATATTTATGTTAAAATCTTTACATAGCATGTATGATATGCTCGGAGCAAATCGTTTTTCAGCATTTTTATTCTTGGCAATTTAAACACACGGGTAAACAGTGAAAGATGCTATATCCGAATAAGAGAGAGAATCTCATGTCAGAACAGATGCAATTAAAGGAAAAGACAACAAAAGAAAAAGAGAGCAGGATCAGCTTCGAGGAGATCCGCATGCTGCTCCATGAGAATGCGGAAACCGGATTCATTCATACGACATACCAGGAGGAATCCAAAAGGTTTCATCTTTTGATGAACGGCGATATGCGGGCGGTAGCTGAGTCGCAGAAGATCATCAACCCCGAGATCCAGGGAACGCTGTCTTTAGATCCCCTGCGAAATATGCGCTATCTATTCATCATCAACACGGCTCTTGCCACCCGGTATCTGATCGAAGCCGGCATCCCGCAGGAGACGGTTTATTCCACTTCAGATGTGTATATCCAGAAAGCCGACCTGACCACAAGCATAGAGCAGATCAAAAATCTGAACCGGGAGGTTTGGACCTTGTTGGTGAAGATCGTTCAGGAGCATAAAAAAGGGAGCCTGTATTCCGGGCCGGTCTATGCCTGCCTGAATTACATCGATTCCCATTTCAACCAAAAGATCACCCTGGATACGTTAGCCGAGATCACGGGAAAGCACCCATGTTATCTGGCAGGTCTGTTCAAAAAAGAAACCGGAAAAACCTTCAGCGCTTATCTGACGGATCTTCGGATCCATACATCGAAAGCGCTGCTGAAAGGAACGGATTATACCTATTCCCAGATCGCTTATTCCCTGGGTTTTTGTTCCCAGAGCCACTTCATCTCAGCTTTTCGGAAAGTCGAGGGCTGTACGCCGAAGCAGTTTCGTATCAGAAACTATAATTCGAATCTGACCGGCCTGACGTGAATAGTAAGGGTGCGGTGCTGGGGTGTCAGGTGGGGACGGGCTGATTCATTAATGATCTGTGCCAAGTGCCTTAAGCACGCCGAGTACGTAATCCCAGGTTCGCTTGACGCTTGCTATGTTCATGGCTTCTTTCGGAGAGTGGATATCTTTTAAGTCGGGGCCGAAGGATACGGCGTCAAGGTTTTGGATCTTGGATGCAAACAGTCCACACTCAACGCCTGCGTGGATGGTTTCCAGCACGGGTTTGCGTCCGTATTGTTTTTCAAAAACGCTGACCATGACGGGGCGCAGATAGGAATCTTCTTTGTATTCCCAGCCCGGATAATCGCCGGAAATGCTGATGTTTGCGCCTAATATATCCATCAGGATCCGGATCCTTCGGATAACGTCATACTTCTCGCTTTCAACGGACGATCTTACCAGCATTGACACCGCCACTTCATCTTCGGTGGTTTTCAGAATGCCCATATTTAAAGAGGTCTGTACCAGTCCCGGTATGTCAGTGCTCATCCGCTGCACGCCGTTCGGAAGCAGGAGCAGCATATCAATGACCTTGTCCGTGGAAGCCTTGTCAAGCGGAAGAAGATTGCTGCTTTCTGTCACAGGGGTTTCCTGCCGGACAAACTGCAGGGACAGATTCTTGTCAGTAACATGGTATTCATTTTGAAACGTCTTTTCTGATTGCAGGACACATGCGGAAATCTTATCGATGATACCATCTGTTTCCGCTGTATCTTTAAGACAAATGATAAACTCTGCTTCGCAGGCAACCGGGATGGCATTGTCTTTGCCGCCGCCGTAAAGTGTGGTCAGATGAAGATCAGCATCGTTCTGCGCGGCGATCTGCCGGATATTATCGAGCGTCCGTGCCATGAGGACAAAAGCATTGGCCCGCTCTTTATCGATCTCCACACCGGAATGACCGCCGGTCAGGTCGGATACGGTGAGTTTGCAGCGGGCTTCGGCACCGGTTTTTTCCCGTTCGACCGGTAAGTGCGCAGTGACGGTTGCGCCTCCGGCGCAGCCCAGGGTGAGATAACCTTCGTCTTCGGAGTCGATATTCAGTAAAAGGGTTCCCTTTAAGTCGCTGCAGTCAAGGGCCTGCGCACCCAGCATGCCGATCTCTTCATCAGATGTGATCACCACCTCAAGGGGCGGATGCTTGATCGTATCACTGTCAAGAATGGCAAGTGCCATAGCCACGGCGATCCCGTCATCGCCACCCAGGCTGGTTCCGCGGGCAGTGATAGAGCCGTCCCTGATCTCGGGGATCAGTCCGTCTTTGGTAAAGTCGATTTCGTATCCGTCTTCTGCGACGCAGACCATATCCATATGTCCCTGAATGATCACGGTCTGGGCGGTTTCAAAGCCGGCGCTTGCGTCCTTCCAAATGATAATGTTATCGTGGTCGTCCTGCCTGTAAGGAAGGTTTCTTTCCCTGGCAAATGCGGCCAGATGATCACTGATCGCCTTTGTATTCCCCGAGCCGTGGGGGATCTTACAGATCTCATCGAAAAAGCGAAAGACCTCCTTTGGCTCCAGATCTGCTAATGTATTGTTTTGTTTCGTATCCATAACATGAAATCCTTTCGCTCTATAGTTTATATGAAAATAGTGCTGTATTCATAAGACGTTACTATCTGCATTGTACCGCAAATCCCTATAGAAAACAAAGGAAAATGGTATTTTTTCAGGTCATAGATCTATAAACTCTGTGCAAATTTCAGGATCGCAATAATCGCGACCAAAAAGGGGATGAGCCACATGATCGCTGTCATGATTTTGGTAAAAGTGGCCATTTTTCCGCTGTAGGCATTGGTCACAGGCACGCTCCCTGTGAGATCCATTTTTTCAAATTCCGCAAGGAGCTCTTTCTCTGATAACGAAAGAGTTCCTTCCGCGTTTGCGTCCTTCCATTCATCTAATTGTTTCAGATAGTCTTCGTATTTTAGCTGTAATCTTACACAGCACCTTCGTTCTTCTTCGTATGTCTGGATTCCCATTTTTCTCATAAGCTGTGTATACTGCTCCGAGTGGAGATTTAGCCAATACTGCAAAAATCCGTTCGCTGTTTTATATAGCAGAACCGGCGTCAAAAAAATGAGCGCGAACAGACACAGGACATAAGGGATCGTGCAGATCAGGCGAAGGATGACAGAAAGGCTGTTCAGTCCGATAAAGGAGACGCCATAGATAACGAAGATCGCGCAAAACAGCATGAGATTGATCTTTCCCTCATCTCGGATCTGGGAAAGACGCTTGTTGACGCTGTCAAGCTGGGAGGAGACACGATAGGATTCGTGCTTCACTTTTTCCATCTGCGTATGGATCTGATATTCTATTGGATCTTTATATACATAGTCCCAGGACATGGCGATGTTCCTTTGTTATTGTCTGGTGATTGGGTGTCATTGGGGTGGTGTCGGTGTCATTGGGGACGGTTCTCTGTGACAACCTTGAAATGCAGGTTGTCACAGAGAACCGTCCCCATCTGACACCTGACACCGAAAACGGGTTGTCAAAAAGAACCGTCCCCATTGACACCAAGGTATCTCACTGCTTTCCCCAGGTTCCGGCCGGGGTGGGTTTCTTCGAAGTATGTGTTTCCGGAAAGTGCATCTGTGTAATAGCGAAGCCCCAGTTCAAAGCAGTTTCTTTGGACAAGGCGCGGCAACAGGGTAAGTTCATCTTCTGTCAACGCACCATGAATGGACTGATAGCCTGCAAGGATTCCCTGCCAGAGCGCAGTATCCCATTTATCGCTGGTCATGCAGCAGGATCGGATACACTCTGCCAGATCGTCGAGTATATTTCCTGGCATTAAAGTATCCATGTCGATAAAGGAAATGATCCTGCCTTCTTTCGAAAAGATGGCGTTTGAGAGTTTCGCATCTCCATGGATCGCATGGTCAGCGGGCAGTTTTATGCCCAGGAATGCATCGGCCTTTTCCATGATCAGATGATCGAGAGCCGGGTTTCGCTCAGCCGCTTTTGCAGTAAGCATTTTATATTGATCATAATACCATGACAGGTCACGGTAATGCGGGATAGCAGAGACCGGCATACCGGGAAAAGCCGAAAGGATCCGGTGCAGCCTTGCAAGGCCTTCGCCGACGCAAAAAGCCTGCGCCTCTCCCTCAAGCCGGGTTTTTACTTCACCGTCTATATATCTGTATACGCGCCATAAATTTTCATCTTCGTCCCGGTAAAAATACCCGCCCGACTTGCTAGGGAGCCACTCAGGAATACTCCAGCCGGGAACGTCTTTCTTGACTGTTTCATATGCCAGGCAGAGTTTTCTGTAATTCTCTTCTAAGATCCTGCTGCTTCCTTCAAAAAGACCGGCTTTCAGTTTCTGGCAGATATAAGACACATCACCTGTCACAAGATAGGTATCATTGATATGGCCGCTCTCTATCCTGCGAATCTCTGAAATACTGCCGATGAAATAATTCGATAAGATCTGTTTAATGCTGTTATCCATACTCTTTGCTTTGTTCAATTGATCAGTAGTGTTTCGATTCTGTATCTTCATATCGGACTTTACACCATTGTTTATCATAATTTAGCGAAAAAACCTCTTCCGGTGCATGTCGGTTGTGGGATGAATCGCTTTTTGCGTTTACCTGGTTTAACATATTTTCGCTTCTGCTTTTCGGTATGCTGCCCTTATCCGAAACACGATGTTTGAATACAGGTTAAGTATACTATATGCGTATCATGAAAGAAACAGGAAATACAGGATTGTTTGAAGAATTGACAGACAGGCTCAATGAACAGACGTCAGGCAATTCTATTTAAAAACCTCAGCAAAAGATGTTGACAAATCAACATTTACGGGATATACTTCCAGATGTTGATTTGTCAACGTTTATGTTTGTATAGCATATTTAAAACCCGCTATGAAAATGCGGAGTAAAAATACTGATCAATGGTTGTGTAAAGTTCGGTATGACAATACGGAATCGATAAACCACTGATCAATTTAAAAAGGAGTGTATATGAGCGAAACGAAAAAAATTCAGATCATTGTTGATTCTACCACAGACCTTGCGCAGCAGTATGCCGGGCAGGTATTGACGGCGCCGCTGATCGTGTCCTTTGGCGATACGCAGTATCAGGACGGGATCGACCTGACACGGAACGCGTTTTATGAAAAATTGGAGTCAGAGGATATCCTGCCGAAAACCAGCCAGCCTTCGCCTGCAGTTTTTGAAAACCTGTACAGACAAGTCAGAGAGAAGGGGATGGATGGCATTGTGATCACGATTTCGTCCGAGCTGTCCGGTACCTATCAGAGCGCCTGCTTAGCGGCGCAGGACTATCCCGAGATCAGCGTCGTTGATTCCAAAAACGTGGCAGTCGGGACAGGGATCCTTGCCCAGTATGCTATTGAGTGCGCAAATGCCGGGATGCCGCGTCAGCAGCTGGTGGAAGAACTTGAGCGCAAAAAAGAAGATATCTGTCTGGTAGCTATGCTGGATACCTTAGAGTATCTGATGAAGGGCGGAAGGCTTTCCCGCACAGCTGCCTTTGCGGGCGGACTGCTCAATATCAAACCGGTCATCACCATCAAAGACGGCGCGGTAGTCGTTCTCGGAAAAGCACGCGGCATCAAAAAAGCCAATAATCTGTTGGTTGAACTGATCATGCAAAATGGTGTAGAATACAGTATGCCTGTTTTATTGGGATATTCAGGGACTTCAGATGTGCTGCTTCAAAACTATATCGCAGACAGCAGCAGTCTCTGGGAAGGGCATTTGGAGCGGCTCGATTCATCCCAGATCTGCAGCGTGATCGGTACGCATGCAGGTCCTGGTGCAGTTGCGGTTGCTTTTTTCAAATCTGATAAAGATAATTGATGCAATGCATCGACAACAGATGATAAAGTGGTTTTCAAATAACCGGACAATCATATGCCGGATTGATTCGGCCGGTTACTTTGACCGGTTGTATTAAGATCAAAAATACGATATCGAAAGAAGGAAAACGGATATGTCTCGTTTTGAACAGTTTACGGTATCGGTGTTCAGCATTACCAGATACTGGAATAAAATCGCGTCTGAAGAGATGCGCGGGCTTGGCTTGAAAGGCAGTTACGCCCTTTATCTGATCACCTTATCAAGTGTCAAGGAAGAAATCACAGCGGCACGTCTTTCGGAACTGACGCAGCGGGATAAGGCGGATGTTTCCCGTGCCATCGCCCAGTTTCAGCAACAGGGACTGGTGGAGGAATACGGGGATAACCGCTACCGCGCGCCCATCGTGCTGACGGAAAAAGGCAAAAACCTGACACGGCAGATCCGCAAGAAAGCAGAACATGCTTTAAAGATGGCAGGAGACGGTTTATCAGAAGAAATGCGGCAGGACATGTACCGGGCGCTGGAGATCATCGCCTCGAACTTGAAGGATATGTCTGAGGACAAGCCGAATCTGGACTAGAAATAAAAAAACTACTGATCAACTGCTAGTATAAAGTCCGATAATGAAAACATGGAATCGAAAAACTACTGATCAGATAGTACATAATCAGAGATGACAATCGAAGGAATACAACGACTGATAAATTAGGAAGAAGGAAAACAGTATGATTCCTACGAGAGCGTGATCTGCTATCAGCCGGATCATATAACTGAGTGATTCGGATCATATAACGGAGTGGTTTGATCAATTGGGCAAAATATAAGGATAGGTTTATGAAGAGAAAAGCCGTCAGATGTCTGGCGGCTTTTTTTTCGGTTTTTTAGCAGGTCGAATAATCAGTATCTTGGCAATTTGGCAAGTGATTGTTCTGGTAATTCGTTATTCGTGGTGCTATGCTATGTAATTGTGTGCCTGGCGGTCAAACATCTCCCGGTACAGTCCGTTTAATGCCATCAACTCATCATGCGTTCCCTGCTCCTTAATGGAACCGTTTTCAAACAGATAGATTCTGTCGGCCATCCGCGTCGTCGAAAGACGATGAGAGATAAAAATGACCGTATCATTCCGGGCATGGTCGATCAGGTTTTTATTGAGCTTATATTCGGAAACTGGATCGAGTGCGCTAGAGGGTTCATCAAGGATGGAGATCGCCCGGTCACTGTTTTTTAAGAAGACTCTCGAGATCGCGATCTTCTGGCTTTCGCCGCCTGAAAGATTAACGCCTTCATCTGAAAATTCCCTGGTAAGCTCCGTATTGATCCCATCCGGAAGCTTCGCGAGCTTTTTTGAAAAGTCTGCCTTAGCGAGTGCCTCGATCACATCCTTTTCGTCCTTTTTGTCATATTGCCGCAGCAGAACGTTTTCCGCAAGCGTAGCAGCATAAATGTTGTAATCCTGGAAAACGGCGCTGATCTTTTTGCGGTATTCTTTGATATTGTACTGTCTGATATCATGACCGTTATACGCAATGCTGCCGCCGGTCACATCATAAAGACGCATCAGGAGCTTGACGAAGGTTGTTTTGCCCGCGCCGTTTTCACCAACGATGGCGATCTTTTCGCCGGGTTTTATTTCAATCGAGATATCCTTTAAGGTATCCTTCTCGGTGTTCGGGTAGCGGAAGCTCACATTGGAAAGTATGAGAGAGCCGGCTTCTTTATCCGGCGTTATCCCGTCGGAAACTTCAATGATGGGTTCATAATCCAAGAGCTTTCGGAACTTCTCGGCATACTGTCCGATGATCTGAAAATCCACCAGGCAGTAATTGATCTCGTTTAAGTTGCCCCTGACATAGTTTGCTGCGTTGTTTGCCGATGCGACTTCACCGAGTGCGATCTTTCGAAGTACCAGTGCAAGATATCCGAGATAGGCGGGTACTGCAAAAAATGACAGCACGGTAAATACCGTGATCCAGTTTAAAAGAGAGATCCATGTCAGCATAGGCACGTATTTTTTCCCTGCTGCACTGGCCGCATCGAGTGCCTCGTCAAATTGGAGCCGTAACGGTTCTTTTACATTAGTGAGTTTGCATTCCTTTGCATATTCGGGCTGATAGAAAACTCTCTTGGAATAGTCGGCTTTGCGCAAATGCTTTTTGTATTCGAGCCACCAGGTATATTCGATCTCTTCCATCTTGAATCTTGTTACGAGATTGATCACAAATCCTACGATGGGGAAGATCGCAAGGAACGGACTGATGGTAAGGATCAGCGCGGCGGCAACAAATAGCGCTATGGCTCCGCCGAAGATCTTGCTTGAGATCACCACGGCGCCTTCTATCATATGATCCGCATTGTTTGCCACGAAAACGTAGGTATCGTAGTAGTCCGGATTGTCATAATAGATCAGATCCATCTTACTGTTTTTTTCTACAAGATCTCTCTGGATCTTTCCGTCAAGCTTGATGATCTTCGCCTTGCCCCATTCTTCGATCATCTGGCTGATCCATTCGATACAGACAACAAGAGCGAGGGATATCAGTAGGATCACAGCGATTTCGCCAAAGGTTGACTTTCCCGTCAGGCCGTCAATGATCATCTTCAGGATAAAGGTACCGTTCACTGCCATGGCGCTCTTTAAGATGACATTCATCAGAAAGATCTTTACGATCAGCGGTTTGTCATATTTTGACGCATATCGGATCATAAATGCCGTGTTGCTGATCAACCGTTTTATTGAGATCTTGTTTTCGTTCTTCTTAACCATAAAACGCCTCAGCTCCTTTCAGCATTTCTTCCGGCAGACTGTCCTGATAGTTTTCGGCCTGGAGTGTAAACATCTCATGATAGTATCCGCCAAGGGCGATCAGCTGCTCATGGGTCCCGCTTTCAACCACCTGTCCGTCCTTCATCAAAAAGATCTTATCTGCCATTCTCGCAGAGGAAAGCCTGTGCGAGATAAAGATGACGCCCTTGCCCTCGGAAAGCTTTCCCATGTTGTTGTACATGTTGTACTCCGCAAGAGGATCCAGGGCCGATGAGGGCTCATCCAAAATGACCATATCCGGATCCCGGGCAAAGACTCTGGCGATGGCGATCTTTTGCGCCTGCCCTCCCGAAGGGACAAAGCCCTCCTTGTCAAACTCGCGGCTTACCACCGTATCCAGTCCGTGGATCAGGCCTTTGTGCGTAACATCAAACTGGGCATCGATCAGTGCTTTTTTTGCCTTTTCATAATCCGCCTCGCCTTCCGGTCTTCTCATCAGTACATTTTCAACCAGCGGCATGGCAAAGACCTGCAGATCCTGAAAGACGGTACCGAACCGTTCTCTGTAAGAATGCAGATCGATCTCTGTCATATTCATACCGTTTACCAGGATCTCTCCGGTCTGGATTTCATAAAGTCCCATCAAAAGCTTGATCAGCGTGGTCTTGCCCGCGCCGTTATAACCGACAATGGCAAACCTGTCGCCTTTCTTCCAGTGAAAACTGATGTGTTTCAAAGTTTCGCTCTGTGCCCCGGGATAGGTAAATGAAACATCCCGAAGTTCAATGCTCTCGATCTCATGGGGGAACGTGTTCTCTGCAACCGCTTTTGCATCTCTTGCCAAAAACTCTTCCAGACTTTTAAAAAATCTGCTCTCATTTGTTAAGAAGATACGGGTGTCAACTG
>JAEEGL011084906.1_pt1 | contig 12362 bp, 11 predicted proteins | sample 9134231 | NCBI WGS metagenome assembly JAEEGL01 (sample SAMN16246548, study PRJNA631951) | gut metagenome | biome: gut microbiome; feature: rumen; material: fiber-attached | host: Bos | place: Iran: Karaj | collected 2018-10 | reverse complement strand
CACATCAAACGCGTTGGCTACGGTGAAGGAATCCTCCTGCCTGTTTCTGGCTCCCACGCCCTGCAGATTGGCGATCCGGTAGCTTAACAGTCTGGGCGGCATGGCCGGCTGCATGTTGGTCATGTCCGCCATCGATCAGGATTCCGCTTTCTTTACGCCGTTCTTCCAGTCAAATTGGTCCGAACAGAACGGAATGAACAGGAATTTGCTCTCGCCGAGTTCGATCAGATCGTACGCCTTCAACTCGGTCGGCACGTAGACAGGCTCATCATTGACATAGATCCCGTTCGTGCTCTCGGCCGGGATCAGGTGGAACGCATTGTGCTTTACATCATAGGCAAGACGTGCGTGATTCTCTCTGGAGATCGTCTCGTCTCCCTTGATGCAGATATCCATCTTGTCGCTGCGCCCGATCGTATTATTCTTGGCCTCGATGCGGAAGTCCTTGCCTTTCTCCTTGCCCTCGATGCAGACGATCCATCCGACGACCGGTTCGATATCCATGCTCTTTTTGAGCACTGCCACCGTCTTGCCGGTATCATTCTCGGCAGCCTTGCTGCGGTACCCTGCCGGTGCGACCGTTGCCCCGATCTCCGCCGCGACCGGCGATCCGTCAAGATAGCTCGTCCCGCCGGCCGGTGCTCCCACACCCACCGTCTTGCCGACACCGGAATCACCGCCGAAATCCACGCGGTTCACTCCTCCCTGACAATAGGGACAGGACGCGTACTGATCCGAGTCATAGAGATGTCCGTTTGCACATTCCGTTAATGCCATGTCTGATCCTCCTTCATACAATTAATCATTTAATTTCTATTCCTGTTCCATCTCTGTTCATTTCGATTTGGTATGTTTGATGACCACGATTCACTATTGAAAATGCGATTTTCTTCCCATCTCCTTTGATAGTCAATCCATATACTGTTGTGATATCTTCCGAGCACTCATATAGTGTTCTGGCATATCCTGTCCCCATATCGATCGATTCAATCGTAAGCGGACCGTTCTTAACCTTTCGGTAATAGAAGACTTCATCACCAAAAGAATTCGCCAGATGGATTTCATCCTGTTCCAATGATCTGATTAAGAGATATCCTGTGAAGTTATCTTCCGCATCCGGTTCTTTAGTCAGATCGCATTTCACAATTTCGCTGATGCCTTCTGAATTCGTATAACACAGAATAACTGCATTTTCATCGTAATAGATCAAATGGCCATCCGAAACCGATAAGGCTTTATACAGGTATGGCTCGCATTCCTGAGATCCTATATCACCCGCAGGGATATAGTATATGCACATACGATTATCCGCATCGCGATCCAGATATATCAGAGACCCTGTATCGGTGAATGTAAATTGATGACGGTCTGAAAACTCTTTTCTGCCGATCACCTTTCCACTCTCTCTGTCAAAGCAATATAGAAAACGATTCCCTGCGTATGCGAAATAATACTCTTTGGAAACAAGTAAGCACTGAAGTTCAGTTAATTTCGAAACTCCATCTATATCAGTAATATTCTCGCCATTCAGATCAAATTTGCATGGTTTATTATCCATAATGGCATAATATAACCCATCTGTTTGGCTTATACACCGGAGAACAACTTTACGATCGCTCTGATTTATGAACCAACTATTAAATTCCTGATCATATTCTGATAAATCAAGAAGCGCATTAACCTCGTTACCCACGATCACCGGATACGGATTTCTGCCAAGCCTTTCCTCCAATGAGAGTTCTTGCGCGTCGGACGAGTCGGGTGCTTCCTGCGATTCCGGTTCCTGTTCAGATGCAGGCGCTTGCGGAGCAGTATCATCCGATTTTTCATTTTCCTGCTGCTCCTGTACCTCATCTTCCGGAATTTTGTCTTTGATTTTTTCTTTCTGAGGTTCTTCTTTCGGTGCCTCCGCGACAGGCACGTCACCAACCACCGAAGGAGCCGGTTCCGGTCTGTTGTTGGAATTATTAAACAGCACGATGCCGGCAATACAGAGGACCACCAGAATTGACGCGATCGCGGGGATCAGCAGATTCTTTTGCTTACTCTTTTGTACATCCGAAGCAATCTCATTCTTATTTTCTGATGCATTCGCATCCTGCATGATTGAGGCATCACCGGATGCTGCGCTCTCCGCTTCATCGGAAGTCGTCACCGTAATGCTTTCCGCGGGTCCTGCGACGGATCTGCCCGGAGCGGTTGTCACTCCCGTAACGGCAGCCGTAGCGGGGATCGTTGACCCGATACCGCTTGCTGTCGGTTGGACTGAAGCCTGTGGTGTCTCCTCGGGCGCAGTGAAGAAACGCTGCTGCACTGTCTGAGATCCCGGTTGTACGGGTGTCTGCGACATCTCGCGCTGAACGGGCGTCTTTCCCGCTTCTGTCTCGGGAACCATTGCATTCTTAAACTCTTCCATGCTCTGGAAACGGTCTGCCGGCTGAATGTTGAGCGCCTTGAGGATCGCCCGCTCGGCTGACGGAGAAAGTTTTACTCCCAGCGTGCTGGGAGGGATCAGTTCATCCTCGTCCATGCGTTCCACGGAATCCGGAGGACGCCTGCCGGTGAGTGCGAAGTAGAAGGTAGCGCCCAGCGCATAGACATCGGTGAACGGCCCCTGTCGGCCGCGCCTGGTATACTGCTCCTTCGGCGCGAATCCGTGCTTTAAGATAACATCGAGACTGCGGCTCTTATCTCCCAGACTGTATCTGGCTGCGCCGAAATCCAGGAGTTTCACGACGCCGTCTTTCGTGATATAGTTATTGTCCGGTGTCACATCTCTGTGTATGACACCTTTGCTGTGAACTGCTCCCAGCGCGTTCATGACCGGGAGCAGGATCTTTGCCGTTTCATCAAAGGAGAGCCTGCCGTCATGTGCTTTGATATAGGCATCAAAGCTTGTTCCTTCAACGAAATCCATGACGAAATAGGCGGTTCCGTATTCTTCAAAATAGCTGTGGATCCGGACGATGTTTTCATTGCCGATGAACTGTGCAAGCGTCTCCGCTTCCTGCAGGAAGCACTCCTTGCCGTATGTGAAGCTCTCACCGCGCTCCCCGTTGTAGGGCATGACCGTGGTCCCGTTCCTGGTCGCCATGGTATCCGGGAAAAACTCTTTGACTGCTATGCGATCGCCGTTCTTGTGATCTCTGGCCTCGTAGGTGATCCCGAAGCCGCCCTGTCCGAGCACCTTTTCAATGATGTACTGCCCCGCGAGAACAGTTCCTGCCGGTAATGCGAGCGGGTATTTTTCGTCCATGCCACCCTCGATTCTGACTGCACCTGTTTATATAGGGACTCACTATATAGTGAGTTACCAAACAGTTATTCATTATATAGAATATCCACCAAAAAATCAAGGAATAATCGAATGAATTACGGTCATCTGGAATTGCATATCGAAGACTTGCTGCGCAGTCGCGGCATTTCAAAGAACCAGATCTGCAAGGATCTGGATATCCCGCGCACGAATTTCAACAGATATTGCAGAAATGATTTCCAGAGGCTGGATTGCAATCTGGTCTGTAAGCTTTGTTCCTATCTGGATGTGGAGATCGGAGATCTGATCGAGTATCGGGAGGACTGAGGCAACTGCCAACCGGGATATCTCTTGACACACCGCCCCACGATGTGATATCCTTTCCGCACTCGGGAACACGAGGCAACGGTCATCAGGGAATTCCCCATCTGATTCCAACGTGAACGATTAAGGTATACTCATTTATTCTGTTTCTTTATTATTCTCTTTTGGTTTATTCACGATCGGATCCACAGTCTCTTTCACCGTCCTCCGCTTTCCGGGCGCAACTGTTGCCATGTTTAGAAAGGAGGAAGGTGTATGGGCAGAAAAGATTCCGCCAACAAAGTATTCTTCTCCGATCCGGAGCGGTTCGCCGATCTGGTGAACGGCATCTGCTTCGGCGGAGAACAGATCCTTCGTGCAGAGGATCTGACGGATGTGGATCCGCATCCGGGGAGACGCACGAGAGATGTCGTCAAAATGGCCTCGTTCGGTGTTGGCTTCGCCATCATCGGCGAGGAAAGCCAGGAGACCGTCGATTATGAATTGCCGGTAAGGATCCTGGAGAGCGACCTCGCGGACTACCGGAGGCAGGTGCGGACGATCCAGAAAGATATCCGGCAGAAGCTCAAGGATAAGGCCCCCGAAATCTGCGCGCTCAACCGCGGGGAGCGGTTGTACCGCTACCCGAAAAATGCTAAAATATCACCGGTAGTGACGATCGTACTCAGTGCCGGACAAGTCTGGGACGGACCACATGATCTCACGGATATGCTGGATACAGAACACGTGCCGGAGGAACTGGCCCCGTTTATCAGCGGTTACCGGATCAATATCGTGGAACTGCCGAAACTGACGGAAGATGTGACAAGACGCTTCCGGACCGATGTTCGTCAGGTGATGGACGTACTGCGGTGTGCATGGGACGGCGAAGCGCTGATCCGGCTGCTGAAAGGCAACCCGGACTATCAGGATCTTGATGAAGATGCATACAAAGTGATCGATGAGTATGCTGCTTTAAGGAAATACGGTTTTGCAGCAACGACGGAAGGAGGGAAATGCGATATGAAAAACGGTTTTGATTGGATCGTGGAACACTATCAGGAAATCGGCAAAGAGCAGGAAGCGGAGAAGAACAGGCAGAACCTCATGGAGATCGTGGCAAATTTCCTCCGCTCCGGCGTCAGTGCGGAAGAGATCAGCAAATGCACAAAACTCCCGTTGGAGGAAGTACGCAGGATTGAGAGCGCGCTTTTACAAAAAGCCTGATCATTATATAGATCCAATAACACAACGACCCGCCGGGCATCTGCCCGACGGGTCATTTTTACAATCTGACCTCCCCTACTTCCCCGCTCTCTTCAGTGCGGCACGAACATCGTCAAGGACCTGCCGGCGTGCGCCGCCCGTGACGCGATCGGGGAGCAGATAGGCATGGATCTCGTCCGGCATGAGGACGATGAGACCGGGCCTTGCGATGACACCGGCGAAATCCCGCCAGGGGATCCGCTGGGTGTGCGACTTTACCCGGATCGTGAAAGCGTCATCCTCCATGATAAGGGTCGTATCCACCGTGACAGCCCGTGCTTGCTTATACGCACGGGAGAAGGTCACGAGCGGCTGGATGACGGGAAAGAGGAACAGCGCCATGAGCATCAGGGCCTGCAGGACGGGATGGGCATCCCGGAAGCGGGCGATGACAAGAATAAGAGCAGCGATCGTAAACACGATGTTTACGACCGCTGTCCATTGATGATAGATATTGCCCATGTAGAAAAGCCAGTGATCGGCGGGCGTATTGCGATAGGTGAACTCGTGATGCATACGCTGCCGCACTTACCTGCCGCCCGTGTAGCCAAAGATCCACGGGATGCACAGGCTGATCTCCGGGATAAAGGTGATGAGCAACAGCGCGATGATCATGCACAGATAGAACGGCAGGGTCGCCTTGACCACACGCTCCATCTTGACCTTGCCCACGGCGGAGCCGATGAAGAGCACCGCGCCCACGGGAGGGGTCAGCAGACCGATGCCGCAGTTTAACACCATCATGATACCGAACTGGATCGGGTCGATCCCGATCGAGGTGGCGAGCGGCAGCAGGATCGGCGTCGCGATCAGGATGATCGGCGCCATATCCATGATCATGCCCAGGACGAGCAGGATCAGGTTGAGCAGCAGCGCGATCACATAGGGATTGCTCGATACGGAGCGGACCGCGTTGGCCGCAAGATCCGGCACATGCAGGGTCGTCAGGCAGTAGCCGAAGATGCTCGAGGTCGAGATCAGGATCAGCACGATCGCGAGCGTATCGACGCAGCTCTCCAGTGCCTTCCAGACACCTTTCCAGTTGAGTCCCTTGTAGATGTAGACACTCACGAGCAGGGAATAGATGACCGCGATGGCCGAGGATTCCGTTGCCGTGAACCACCCGCCGACCACGCCGACCACCACGATGATGACCGCCGCGAGCGCCCAGAAGGAGGAACCCAGCTGTTTGATGAAACCGATGAAGGAGAATTTCTCTCCCTTGGGATAGTGGCGCCTCTTCGAGATGATGTAGGAACCGACCATCAGCGAGGTTGCCAGCAGCGCTCCCGGCAGATATCCCGCCAGGAACAGGGAGCCGACCGAGATGCCGCCGGCGCTCATGGCGTAGATGACCATGTTATGACTGGGCGGGACCAGCAGACCCTCGCAGGAGGACGTGATCGTGACCGCCGTGGAGAAGTCGTCATCATAACCCTGATCGACCATCATGGGGATCAGGATGCTGCCCAGGGATGCCGTATCGGCAGCCGCCGAACCGGAGATGCCGCCGAAGAAATAGGAGGCGACGATATTGACCATGGCCATGCCGCCGGTCATCCAGCCGACCAGGGAATTGGCCAGTGCGATCAGTTTGTCCGAGATGCCGCCCGTGCCCATGAGCACGCCCATTGTGATAAAGAACGGCACCGCCATGAGGGAGAAGGAACTGATGCCCTTGATCATCTGCTGGGAGACCGTCGTCAGCGGCAGCCCCTGATAGAGCAGGCAGAAGATCGAAGACAATGCAACTGCGTATGCGATCGGGAAACGCAGCAGGATCATCACGAGGAAACTGATGAGTAACACAGCGATCGCTGCACCATTGACCGTCATTTCGCTTCCTCCTTTCCTTCTTCCTTGATAAAGATGCCCCGGATATGACCGTAGATCGCCTCCAGCTCAAAGAGCAGCATGGCGACACCGGCCACGGGGATCGGAAAATACTTCCAGAATCTGGACAGGCCTGGGATACTGACATAGGTCCCGCGGCCGCCGATGGTCGTCGCAAACTGCCAGCCCGTCACGATCATGATGACCGACAGCGCGAGGACCGCAACATCGGCCAGGATATCCAGCGCCTTGATCATCGGCTCCGGCAGATATTTGTCAAATGCCGTCATACGGATGTGAGACTTCTTCCGGATGGCCAGTGCTGCAGAGAGCACCGCCATATACGACATGAAAGTCAGCACGATCTCCTCCGTCCACGCAGGATCCGGGATGAAGGGGATGTACCGCCCCAACACGCTGTAACTGGTGATCAGGATATCCCCGATCAACAGGATCTTGCAGATAAACAGCACGATCCGGTAGGTGACATCATAGACCGGCCTGAGCTTATCCACTTTTTCGAAAAATGCCGTCATACCTATCCCCTCTCTTTACAAAGAACCGCCGCATCCCGTACGGGATACGGCGGCCCCGAAAGAAAATCTTACTGCAGGTCGAGAATCTTCTGATAAAGTTCTTCCTGACCCTTCGTGTTGTCCGCGATCACCTGCTTGGTTGCTTCCTGCCAGGCGCTCTTGTCGGGCACATCCACGATGTTGATGCCGCTCGCCTTGAGTCCTTCGAGAACCTCGTTCTCCTTGGACTCGGAAATCTCCTTGTCATAAGCGCCGGCAGCCTTGCCCGCTTCCTTTAAGATCTCCTGCTGCTCGGGGGTGAGCTTGTTCCATGCCGCATCGGCTACCACGACCTGGATCGCGCCGAGGGTGTGGCCGTCGAGGATCATATTGGGAGCGACTTCGTCAAATGCATTGGACTTGTAGTTCGCGATGGGCTGCTCCGCACCGTCGCAGACACCGGTCTGCAGAGCGGAATAGAGCTCCGTGAAAGCAACCTCGGTGGCGTTGGCACCCAGACCCTGGACCAGACCGACCATGACGGGGTCATTGGAAACACGGATCTTCATGCCCTTGAACCCGGAGATATCGCTGACGGGCTCCTTGGTGAAGAAGTGACGGAAGCCCTCCTCGCCGTAGAAGAGACCGACGAGCGGCGTGCCGTTGTCGTGGGGCTCGTTCAGGAATTCCTGTGCGAGATCGGATTCCGCGAACTTCCAATAGTGCTCTCTGCTCACAAAGGTGTAGGGCAGGGACAGGAGCTTGCTCTTCTCGCCGCCGTAGCTCGTCAGAGCGAAAGCGGAGATACGGGAGATGTCGACCGTGCCGGTCTCAGCCAGCATACCGTCGAGAACCTCGTTCTCGGTGCCGAGCACACCGGATGCCTGGATATCGATGATGATGGAACCGTTGGAACGGCTCTCCACCTCTTCCTTGAACTTCGCGGCCATCTGACCGACGATCGTGCCTTCGAGCGGGTTGACCTCCGCGTAGGTCAGCGTGATCGCATCCGCTGCGGGTGCTGCGGGCGTCTCAGCCGCGGGAGCTTCCGCCGCAGGGGCCTCTGCCTTGGGGGCATCCGCTGCAGGAGCGGCTGCGGGTGCCGTGGTGCCGCCGCTTAAGCCGCAGCCCGCGAGCGCCGTCATCACCATGGCCGCCGAGAGCATGACACTCAGGATCCTCTTCTTCATCTTGTTACCTCCTTGATGTGTTGAAAATGAAAATGGTTGTTTAAAAATTTCAATTCGGGTTTTCCCTGATTACAAAACGTATTATACTTGCATATTTTGCCCGTGTAAACCCCGATATCATGCATGAATTGCCTCTTTATCCGACAGGAATTGCTCATATGCATCCGCGGGCATCGTTGGTAATGATCTAACCTTCCTTCGCGTATTCGCGCGGTGAAACGCCGTAAACCTTGCGGAAGTTGCGCAGAAAGACCGAATAATCGGAGAAGCCGACCGCGCTGTAGACATTCATGACCTCCTCTCCGTCCTTTAGCAGCTCGCATGCGCGGATCAGGCGCTTGTTGATCAGATAGGTGTGCGCGGTGACGCCCGTCAGCTCCTTGAAGCGGCGTACGAAATAATACTTGGACAGATGCGCGGCGCCGGCGAGTTCATCGATCGTGACGGGCTCTTCGATATGCTCCTCGATATAGCGGTCGATCTCTTCCACAATGGTGTTCTCCATCACGGCCGAATCCGCGTAGATATAGCTGTGCCGCTCGCACAGGACGTTCAGATAGGAAAAGAACAGCGCCAGATACCCGCGGTCCATCACACGCCGCATGACGGGATCCACGTCATCCACAAGTTCCGACATGGCGAGTTTGATCAGGAAGCTCCCCAGGATATCCTCATAATTGAGCGGGAAATGATAGATGACCGCGCTCCCCTCGCGGAAGCACGCGGAGAGATCGGTCTCCCCGCCGGAGAGTTCATCGAGCATCTCCGGACGGATCCAGATGATGAAGCGCCTGGAGGTGTCATGCTTCTTCTCCTCGGGATAGTAACGGTGCAGCGTGTTCCTGCCGATCAGCAGGAAGTCGCCCTTGCGCAGTTCATGCGTGACATCGCCCACCTGCGACGCGAACTGCCCCTCCGAGATGAAGATGATCTCATAGAAGTCATGGTAATGAAATTCCGTGGCGCCCGTCGGCGGCCCGATCTTCTCATAGACTTCATAGGAACCTTCCTGCAGATACTGCCGCTGCTCCGACGCGTCGATCACGCGCACGCGGCCGTCTTTTGCACGCCTGGCCATGGGACACCTCCTTTTTCAACGCATTGTAGCACACATGGCAAATATTGCAAGGTTTTGCACAAGAAATATGCTTTTTTGCATAATCGCAGCAGTTATAATGGGAGCGAAGGTTGGATGATGATGCCTGTGCCGGCGGCCGCCGCATGGCGGCTGCCGGTACGGGGACAAGGAAGGGAGGCTCCCCTATGCAGATGACACTCAGATGGTACGGCACGGGTTACGACACCGTGACCCTGAAACAGATCCGCCAGATCCCCGGCGTCACCGGCGTGATCTCCACGCTCTACGGCACACAGCCGGGCGAGGTCTGGAAATCCGAGGACATTCTCGCACTCAAAAAAGAGATCGAGGATGCGGGTCTGCAGCTGGCCGGTATCGAAAGTGTCAACATCCACGACGCGATCAAGATCGGCACGCCGGACAGGGAGCAGTACATAGAGAATTACATCACCACACTGGAACGGCTGGGGCAGGCGGATGTCCATATGGTCTGCTACAACTTCATGCCCGTCTTTGACTGGACCCGTTCGGAGCTCGCCAGGAAGCGCCCCGACGGCTCCACGGTGCTCGCCTACAACCAGGCGGCGATCGACGCGATCGTCCCGGAGAAGATGTTCGAGACCATTTCCGGCGAAATGAACGGCACGGTGATGCCGGGCTGGGAGCCGGAGCGCATGGCGCATGTCAAAGAGCTCTTCGAGGCCTATAAGGATGTCGATGACGAGAAGCTCTTTGCGAATCTGAAATACTTCCTCGAGCGGATCATGCCGGTCTGCGACAAATATGACATCAACATGGCGATCCATCCGGACGATCCGGCCTGGAGCGTCTTCGGTCTGCCCCGCATCATCATCAACAAGAAGAACATCCTGCGCATGATGCAGATGGTGGACAATCCGCACAACGGCGTAACCTTCTGCTCGGGCTCCTACGGCACGAACCTCGAGAACGATCTGCCGGATATGATCCGCTCCCTGAAAGGCCGGATCCACTTCGCCCATGTGCGTAACCTCAAGTTCAACTCCCAGCAGGATTTCGAGGAGGCCGCGCACCTATCCAGCGACGGGAGCTTCGATATGTATGAACTCATGCTCGCCCTCTATGACATCGGCTTCGACGGGCCCATCCGTCCCGACCACGGCCGCATGATCTGGGATGAAGTGGCAATGCCCGGCTACGGTCTCTACGACCGTGCGCTCGGCGCCACCTACTTAAACGGCCTGTGGGAGGCGATCGAAAAGTCGCACGAACGCGGCGTGACGCCCCGCTGATCCCCGCCGCACTTCAACCGTTCACCGTCTGTTATCAGGAAAGGATACTGCCATGGAACTCACCAGAGCAAGCATCAATACTGACCGCGCCGCCTTTGAAGCAGCCGGCTATAAGCTGCCCGCCTTTGACTATGAGGCGGTCCGTGCCAATACCGGCATCCGTCCCGAATGGGTACATTTCGGCGCCGGCAACATCTTCCGCGCCTTCCAGGCGAACATCATGCAGAAGCTTCTGGATACCGGTGCCGTGGATACCGGACTCGTCGCGGTCGAGGGATATGATTACGAAATAATAGAGAAAAGTTATCGGCCTCACGATAACTTAAGCATCCTTGCCACACTGAAAGCGGATGCCACGGTGGACAAGACCGTGGTCGGCAGCATCGTGGAGTCGCTGATCCTGGACCGCGGCAATGCGGCGGATTTCTCAAGGCTGCAGGCGATCTTCACGAATCCTTCCCTCAAAATGGCGAGCTTCACGATCACGGAAAAGGGCTATGCCGTGACCGATGCCGCCGGCCGGACACCGGAGGCGATCGCCAGGGATTTCGCGGCGGGTCCCGACGGTGCGGAGAGCTATCTGGGCAAGGTCTTCTCCCTCCTCTACAGCCGTTACACAGCCGGCGCGCTCCCGATCGCGATGGTGAGCATGGACAACTGCTCCCACAACGGGGATAAATTAAAGGCCGCCGCGGAAGCATTTGCGACAGCCTGGGTGAAGAACGGCCTTGCGGAGCAGGGCTTCGCGGATTATCTGCACGATCCCGCCAAAGTCACCTTCCCCTGGAGCATGATCGACAAGATCACCCCCCGCCCGGACGCCCGTGTCGAGGAAATGCTCGGCAAAGACGGCATCTCCGGACTTGAGCCCGTCGTCACCTCGAAGAAAACCTGGGTCGCACCCTTCGTCAATGCCGAGGAATGCGAATATCTGGTCATCGAGGACCTCTTCCCGAACGGGAAGCTGCCGCTCGACAGACAGGGCATCATCTACACCGACCGTGCCACCGTGGATAAGGTCGAGAAGATGAAGGTCTGCACCTGCCTGAACCCGCTCCACACAACGCTTGCGATCTACGGATGTCTCCTGGGATACGAACTGATCTCCGAAGAGATGAAGGATCCGCTGCTGAAGAAATTCGTCACACAGATCGGTTATATCGAGGGCCTGCCGGTGGTGGTGGATCCCGGGATCCTCGATCCCAAGAAGTTCATCGACGAAGTGGTGAACGTCCGCATCCCCAACCCGTTCATGCCGGATACGCCGCAGCGGATCGCCTGCGATACCTCCCAGAAGCTCCCGATCCGCTTCGGCGAGACGATCAAGGCCTATGCGGCTTCGGATAAGCTGAACATCAAAGATCTGCGCTTCATCCCGCTGGTATTTGCCGGATGGCTGCGCTATCTCATGGCGGTGAATGACGAGGGCAAAGCCTTTGAGCCCAGCCCCGACCCGCTGCTCTCCTCCTCCGCGGAATATGTCAAAGGCTTCCGCCTGGGAGCACCCGCCGGTGATCTCTCCGCACTGGATCCCCTCCTCTCCAACGCGCAGATCTTCGGCACCGACCTCGTTGCCCTGGGCATGGCGGATGCGGTGAAGAACTACTTCACCGAGCTCATCGCCGGCCCCGGCGCGGTACGGGCGACCCT
>JAEEGL010285373.1_pt1 | contig 12362 bp, 9 predicted proteins | sample 9134231 | NCBI WGS metagenome assembly JAEEGL01 (sample SAMN16246548, study PRJNA631951) | gut metagenome | biome: gut microbiome; feature: rumen; material: fiber-attached | host: Bos | place: Iran: Karaj | collected 2018-10 | reverse complement strand
GGCATCGTCCTGATGGGCTATGCAGGAAAGCAGATGAACACGGTGCGGCAGGATTTTGAGAACATTTCCGCGGAAGCCATCACGGAGCTTCGTAAATTGTTATCCGGCAGCGAAGGTCAGCAGGTAATCCTGCCCCACAGTCTGGTGCGGATGAAGTACGAGGACGTGATCATGTGATCGCTTTCACGTTGAGAAAACGGCAGAAGCATTTTATAGAAACAGAAATGAAGCGGCAACCTATAACATAAGCGAAAATACAAGCGAATACCATAAACAAGAACGTAGGAAACAAAAAACAACCTATGATGACCAAAGAAGAGGAGGACATTATGGCACCATCCGTATTATCCAGAGACGTGATCCAGTTAAACATGGAGGACCGTCTGCAGACCATCTGCAAGGAAAGATTTAAACAGGGCATTGCAGAATGCAGTGACGAGCAGGTTTATTTTGCACTGTTAGAGTTAGTCAAGGAGATCACTTCCCTGACCAACAAGATCGAAGGAGAAAAGAAGGTCTACTACATTTCCGCAGAATTCCTCATCGGTAAGCTCCTTAGCAACAACCTGATCAACTGCGGTATCTACCAGCAGACCGAGGAACTCCTGAAAAAGTACGGCAAGGAATTATCCCGGATCGAAGAGATCGAGCCGGAACCTTCCCTTGGTAACGGCGGCCTTGGAAGACTGGCAGCATGCTTCCTTGATTCCATCGCAACCCTTGGCCTTTCCGGCGACGGTATCGGCCTTAACTATCACTACGGCCTCTTTAAGCAGGTGTTCAAGGATCATCTCCAGACCGCGGAAAAAGACGCCTGGATGCAGAAGGACAGCTGGCTCACCAAAAGAGATATCAGCTTTGACGTATACTTTGGTGATCGCAAAGTAAAGTCCAGACTCTATGATATCGATGTAGTGGGCTACAACAACGGCGTTAACAAGCTGCATCTGTTTGATATCGAATCCGTAGACGAATCCCTGGTAAAGAAGGGCATCACCTTTGATAAGGAAGCTATCGAGAAGAACCTGACACTGTTTTTGTATCCTGATGATTCCGATGAAGCAGGTAACCTGCTGCGTATCTATCAGCAGTATTTCATGGTAAGCAACGCTGCACAGCTGATCTTACATGAGATGAAGGAACACAAATACGACTTAAAGCGTCTGTATGACTACGCTGTGATCCAGATCAACGATACCCATCCTACCATGGTCATCCCCGAACTGATCCGTATCCTGGTAGAGGATAAGGCATTTTCCATGGATGAAGCCATTGAAGTGGTATCCAGAACCTGTGCGTATACCAACCACACCATCCTGGCGGAAGCTCTGGAGAAGTGGCCCCTTGCTTACCTGGAGCAGGTAGTGCCGCAGCTGATCCCTTACATCAAGGAATTGGACAAGCGGGTTCGTAAGAAGTTTAAGGATCCCAAGGTACAGATCATCGATAAGGAAAAGCGGGTGCACATGGCACATATCGACATCCACTACGGTTTCTCCGTAAACGGTGTTGCGGCTATCCATACCGATATCCTGAAGGAAACGGAATTAAATCATTTTTATAAGATCTATCCGGAAAAGTTCAACAACAAGACCAACGGCATCACCTTCCGCAGATGGCTCTTATCCTGTAACCGGGAACTGGCAGCCTTTATCTCCGAGAAGATCGGTGACGGCTATCGCAAGAATGCCGATGATCTGGAAAAACTCCTGGCCTTTCAGGATGATCCTCAGGTGCTGGATAAGATCGAAGAGATCAAGCGTCATCGCAAGGAAGAACTGGCAGCTTACGTAAAGGAAAAGGAAGGAGTTACCTTAAATCCCGACTCTGTATTTGATATCCAGAGTAAGCGTCTCCATGAGTATAAGCGCCAGCAGATGAACGCCCTGTATATCATCCACAAATATCTGGAGATCAAGGCCGGCAAGAAGCCGCCGGTACCCATGACCTTTATTTTCGGTGCCAAGGCAGCGCCTGCCTACATCATCGCCCAGGATATCATCCATCTGATACTGGTTTTACAGGAGATCATCAACAACGATCCCGATGTGAACAAGTACATGACCGTCCTGATGGTAGAAAACTACAATGTAAGCTACGCAGAAAAGATGATCCCTGCCTGCGATATTTCCGAGCAGATCTCCTTAGCTTCCAAGGAAGCTTCCGGAACCGGTAACATGAAGTTTATGTTAAACGGCGCCGTGACCCTTGGAACTGCAGACGGAGCCAACGTAGAGATCGCAGAACTGGTAGGACCGGAGAATATCTACGAATTCGGCAAGAGCAGTGACGAAGTCATCGAGCATTATGCCAAGGCAGACTATGTCTCCAAAGACTATTACAAGAAGAGCCCTGTGATCAAGGAAGCTGTTGACTTTATCGTCAGCAAACAGGCTCTGAAGGTAGGCCATAAGGAGAACTTAAAGCGTCTGTACAATGAACTGTTAAATAAGGACTGGTTCATGACCTTATTAGATCTGGAAGAATATATCAAGGTAAAGGATCAGGCCTTTGCAGATTATCTGGATCGGGAGAGCTGGAAAAAGAAGATGCTGGTCAACATCGCCAAAGCAGGTTTCTTCTCTTCAGACCGTACCATTGCAGAGTACAACCGTGATATCTGGAAATTAAACTGATCGATCTTGTGAATTTCCCCTGAAGCAGACAAATAACGTCTCTTCAGGGGATTTTTTACGGAGGAATTGCCTTCTTGCCCAAACATACGCATAATGGTAAGAGGAAAAACGGTCATGGAATGAAGGACCGATACGAACAGGACGAAAATATGACATTAAAAGAACTGAAAGTCGGAGAAAAGGCAGCCGTTAAGGCGGTAGGAGGATCCGGGGCACTGCGGCAGCACTTCCTGGATATGGGGATCATTCCCGGAACGGAAGTAACGGTGGTTAAATTTGCGCCCATGGGAGATCCCATGGAGATCTGCCTCCACGGCTATGAACTGACTCTCCGGCTGGATGATGCGGCACAGATCGATATAGAGCCGGCTACGGAAAGTACTTCTCCTGTCGGCATAGAGAGAAAAACCGTAAATGAACACCCGGGCCTTGGAGAAGGCGGACGTTTCCATGAAAAGAAAACGGAAAAGCCTCTTCCTGAGGGGACGCAGCTTACCTTTGCTCTGGTGGGCAATCAGAACAGCGGTAAGACCACGCTGTTTAACCAGCTGACGGGTTCCAAGCAGCATGTGGGGAATTTTCCCGGTGTTACCGTAGATCGTAAAGACGGAGAGATCATCGGACAAAAGGGCACCAGGATCACCGACCTGCCGGGGATCTATTCCATGTCTCCCTATTCCAGCGAGGAGCTGGTTTCCAGAGACTTTGTATTAAAGGAAAAGCCCTGCGGTATCATCAATATCGTGGATGCCACCAATATCGAGCGCAATCTCTATCTGACCATGCAGCTTCTGGAAATGGAGATTCCCATGGTGGTCGCCTTAAATATGATGGATGAAGTGGACGGTAACGGAGGCGCCATTGATGTGAACACCATGGAAGCCATGCTGGGCGTACCGGTGGTTCCTATCTCTGCAGCCAAAAATCAGGGTATCCATGAGCTGATCCAGCACGCCACCCATGTGGCCAAATATCAGGAAAAACCCCAGATACAGGATTTCTGCGATGAAAACGATCATGGTGGAGCCGTACACAGAAGCATTCATGCGGTGCTGCGCCTTATTGAGGATCATGCCCTGCAGGCAGGGATCCCGGTCCGATTTGCAGCCGGCAAGGTGCTGGAAGGGGATGCCAACATCCTGGAAAAGCTTGCCCTGGATGACAATGAAAAGGAAACACTGGAGCATATCGCACTCCAGATGGAAAAGGAACGGGGACTGGATAAAAGCGCGGCCCTTGCCGATATGCGTTTTTCCTTTATCATGAAGGTCTGTGATGCCTGTGTGACCAAACCTCATGAGAATAAGGAACGGATCCGCAGTCGCAGACTGGACCGGTTCTTTACCGGCAAATATACGGCGATCCCGCTGTTTATCCTGGTGATGGGACTGGTCTTTTATCTGACCTTTAACGTGATCGGTGCCTTTTTGCAGGATCTTCTGGCAGAAGGGATCGGAGCGCTTACGGAGACGGTCCGTCAGGTTCTGATTGCCGGAGGTGTTAATCAGGTACTCCAAAGCCTGATCCTGGACGGGATCTTTGAAGGCGTGGGAAGCGTACTTAGCTTCCTGCCCATTATCGTTACCATGTTCTTTTTTCTGTCTCTTATGGAGGATTCCGGCTATATTGCCCGTGTGGCATTTGTGATGGATAAGCTCCTTAGAAGGATCGGTTTATCCGGCAGAAGCATTGTGCCGCTGCTCATCGGATTCGGCTGTACGGTTCCTGCGGTGATGTCTACCAGAACCCTGCCCAGTGAGAGAGATCGTAAGATGACCATCCTGCTCACTCCCTTTATGAGCTGTACGGCAAAACTGCCCATCTATGCCTTTTTTGTGGATGCCTTTTTCCCGCATCATAAGGCCCTTATCATGATCGGTCTTTATCTGACGGGAATCTTAACCGGTATCATTGTTGCCTACATCTATAAGAAGTTCCTGTTTAAGGGCGAAGCAGTGCCCTTTGTCATGGAACTGCCCAATTACCGGATGCCCGGTGTGCGGACTACTCTGCAGCTGCTCTGGGAAAAGACAAAGGATTTTATCCAGAGAGCCTTTTCGGTTATTCTGATCGCGACCATGATCGTCTGGTTCTTACAGAGCTTTGATTTTCGGTTTAATGTGGTGGAAAGTTCGGAAAGCAGCATACTGGCAGCAATCGCCGGTATCTTTGCACCGCTGTTTGCACCCCTTGGAATGGGAGACTGGAGGATCGTAACATCCCTGATCAGCGGATTTATGGCAAAAGAAAGTGTGGTTTCGGTACTGGAAGTTTTGTTTGGACCGGAAGGCGGGATCTCTGCGGTTATGACGAACTTAACGGCAGCATCCCTTCTGGTATTCAGCCTTTTGTATACGCCCTGTGTTGCAGCCGTTGCATCCGTGCGCAGAGAACTGGGCCGTAAATGGGCGATCTACGTAGTCCTCTGGCAGTGTCTGGTTGCATGGGTAGCAGCATTTCTGGTGCGTCTTGTGCTCCTTTTAATGGGCTGGTAGGAGCAAAAAAGGAAAACGAAAGATTATTATCTGGCAATAAAGAGTACGCCCAGGGTGCCGGGGCCGCAGTGGGAAGAGATAACGGACCCTGCACGGGTTTCCAGGATCTGATTAAAATGCTGGAGACTCTCCAGATAGGAACGGACGGATTCTACGACCTTGGGATCACAGCCGGAATGGGTGATGAAGACCCGATCGCCTCTTGCGTCCATTAAGGCGTTCTCCATATCTTTTACATAATCCATAACATATTTGGAACTCTTACCCCGGTATTTCTGCTCCGGATACATCATACCGTCGATGACAGCGATACGGGGGTGGAGCTTTAAAGCAGAACCAAAGAAAGCGGCTACACCGGAACATCTGCCGCCGCGGTAAAGGTAGGTTAACGTGTCGACTACGAAGCTGGCACGAACCTTTTCCTTGATCTGTTTGATCTCTTTAACGATCGTCTGGGCATCTTTGCCTTCCTCAGCCATCTCGGCTGCCTTTAAGATCTGCAATCCGATGCCGGTGGAAAGGTTTGCGGAATCGATCACAGAAACACGTTTGCTCATTTCCAGATCCTCCGCAGCCAGAACACAGTTGTTATAGCAGGCGGACATGGAATAGGAGATGGTAAAGATGATGTATTCGTCTTTACTGTCCTTATCCAGAAAATCCTTGATGTCCTCGATGCTGGGAGCAGCGGTCTTCGGGGTCTCACCGGTCTTATCCGACCATTTGAAAAGATCCTCCGGGGTGACGTCTTTTCCGTCTTTATATTCCTTATCACCGCATCTGACGTAAAGCGGGATGATGCCGATATTGTATTTCTCGATCAAATCGGGTGAAAGATCACAGGTGCTGTCTGCAAGAATACGTATCATGCTATCCTCCTCATAAACATGCCATACGATCATAAAGTTGTAAGGACAACTCTACGCTCCGAGTATCATTTTAGCATGAAAAAGAATGGTAAAAAAGGGAAAATCAGAAGGTTTTGCGACTCAGTTTCGCATTGTGGTAGGCGGGATCGTCAGTGACATCTTCGAGAAACCAGTCTGCCGGTGTATAGGCCTTTGCGGCTTCCACGGAAGGAAACTCCACTTCGGCGATCACCAGAGGCGCAAAAGGAGGCTCAAACACATCTAATTCGATGGTCAAACTCTCTCCTTTAAGGAGACTTCTGCATTCTTCGGATAACTCCTCACTTTTTACAGGGATCAGATAGCGTTTTTTGGCAATGAGATTGCCGTCTGCCTTGGCTTTTAAGGTGTCATAAGCCGACCTGGTCAACGGCAGGTTGTACTCCTCGTGGGCTAAACTGGTGCCCTTTCCCTTGTAGGTCATGTAGTAGGTATCATCCTCTCTGCGGACTCTTATCACCGGCTCGGTGGTAAGGTAAGCCTGCTCGATGATATGAAAGGCATAACGTTCCAGATCTTCCGGTAAATTTTTTACTGTAAATTTGCGCTCGATCTCCATAGGTTCCTGTTCCTTTTTCTTTCTGAAAAAATAGTGGTTTTTTCGGGGAATCCATCCACAAAAGTCCCTCCGGCAGATATAATGGAAGAGGTGACTTCACCATCATTATATGCAATCTCCGGAAACGGTGAAAGGATAAAGTAGGATTCATGATTTCGCACATCGATGAATTGGAGCAGATCTTTGCCCGGGAGGGATACGAATCGGATTCGCTGGCTCCCTTTGTGATCACACAGGGAAGTATACCGGTTTTGTTGTCCGCTCCCCATGCAGTGAACCATTTCCGTAACGGAGAGATCAAATATGCGGACATTTATACCGGCGGGATCGCCACCTTTTTACAGGAGGAAACCGCCTGCCATCTGATCTGTGCAGCAAACTCCAAAACCTATGACCCTAATTTTGACCAGTTCGGTCAAAACCCATATCAGCAGGCACTCCTGCCTTATATAAAAGAACATGCCATCCGTCTGGTACTGGACTTACACGGTGCTTCCTATTCCAGGGAGTATGCGGTGGAGATCGGGACCGGTCTGCGAAAAGCGGATGCGCATTCTAAAGGCACAGCTTCTTTGGATGAAAGAAAGGCTCTCACGCAGGAAGATCCAAACCTTGGGGAATATCATTTTCTGGATGAAGTGACGCAGCTACTGCTTACCCGGAGATTGGAAGAAGCAGGCTGTGAGAAGACGGCCGTCTGGAAGAACCGGGTATTTGCTGCCAGCGGAGAGACCAGGATCGCCAAGGTGGTTGCAAACAGGTGCCACATTCCGGCCATGCAGCTGGAGATCAATCGCCTGTTTCGGGACAAGGACCATCCGGAAGAAATGAAGGTACTGACAGGTGCCTTAAAGGAGCTGATCCTTTTGTTTGGGCGCCTTGAGTGGGATAAGGGGCCGGACGTGGCTAAGTGCAGCGCAGAAATGCGCCTTAAGGAACTTTTGGGAGAACAGATAAACTTATGACGGGAAAGAAAAAGAAAAAGGAAAGCAGGATCTTAAACAGGGGACACCGCTTTTTATTCGGAAAACAGCATCTTCTGCTGGAGGTGGAAGGTAGGGACATGGAGCAGATGCAGGTCATCCTCGAGGCAAGTACCCTTCCGGAGCATGACTTTGCCCCTGACCTGATCCGCTACAGCCTGGAATACGAGCTGGAAAAGATCCTGGAAGAAGGAGAGGAAGTACCGGTTAAGACAGAAAAGACGCCCTTATCCGGAAAGGACTTATCCGGTGAAAAGCCACGGTCCGTTATCCGCGTGCTCCTTCCGGGCCGGATCCTTAAAAAGCAGGCCCTTACAGATTTTGAGAAGCGCTTTCGCATGCGCCTTCTTGCCGGTATCGAACGCGGGGTAGGCACCCTGGAGCATGTGGATTTTGAAGCGTCATCCATACGGGCATTTAGGCTCTGGCAGGCCGGAGCACATAAGCCGCAGGACCGTGCGGAGATCTGTTTTCCTTCCTGTTTTGAAGAAAACGACCTGCTGACGATCTGCAGCTTTGAGAATATGGCAGAGAAGGTCCGGGTAGGCAGACCCCAGGATAAGAGCATAAAAGCCATGGATGAAAGGGCACTTTCCCATAAGGAGGAATATGCCTTCTTAACCAATCGCCTGATCGATATCATGTTTGGCAGAGAGTGGATCACCGGACGGGAAGAAAAGCCGGGGCTTCGCGGGATCCCCTTTGTCATGTACAAAAATGAGCCGGAAGTCTATGCTCTCGGGATCCCCAAGGCAGATCAGATCGACGGCGTCTATTTTTCCTCCTGCCTTTTTGATGCCAAGAAGGAAGAAGCAAAAGATTATGACTATGTGGTGTATAACCGCTTTTCCGACTCCCGCCTGTTTGTGGATTATAAGAAGACGGATTATAAGGACTACGGCAGGGTAAAGGATCTAAAGGGAAATCCGGCTTCCAAACTGCTGATCCCCCGATATCAGAGAAAGCTTCTGGGCTTTTTGGATCAGCCCCTTAAGATGATCCGGGCAGAGGAGTTTGCAAGACTTCTTACGAAGGTATCCTCTGAAGAACAGGAAGTTTTACAGGATGTATACGAGAAGATCACCGGAGAAACCTTCTATATGTTAAGGGAAGATGCTCCGGCAGAAAGCCTGCAGAAGGCTTACGAGATCTTAAAGGGCCTTGGGGTCTATCAGCAGGCAGAGCTTCTTAAGATCCCGAAGGAAAAGAAAAAACGGCGGGGATTTTTCGGAAGCATCCGGCATGGTCTTGGGAAAGCAGCCTTCTTTTTGCTGGATCATGCCATCGGTAAGGCGGAATACCTTCTTAAGTGCGAATGGACCAGCGAAACCGATGACCGTAACAATGTGGCAAGGCTTAGCGCCAACATGATGAGCCTGTTAGGCGTTTCGGAAAATGACAAGATCCGGATCAAGTTCGGCAAACGGGTACAGATCCTGAGAGTCCTTGCCAATGATGACCTGGGGGATTATCAGATCGGTATCCCCGCAACCGCCCGGAAAAAGCTGGGAATGAACAGCGTGAATGACATTGTTGTGGTGGACCGGGATATGGTCCATGCCTTCCTTCGTCATTCCGAAGAACAGACCATTGCCATGCTGGGAACGGTACTTGCGGTATTCCAGGTGGTAAGCAGCATCTGGCTGGGGATCTTACTGTGTCTGATCTTCATTCCCGTGATCATGTATTTTGTCCTAAATGAGGAACGGATCAAAGTGAAGTAAGTTCATACAAATTTAATGATTCTTTAACTGCTGGGTCATTGGTGGGGCCTATGGGGCATGCTACAATGATCATAGTGTTTGAGATCACATTTTTTCGCGGAGAAAGGATAAAAGATGAGCAAAGTTGGGGTATTTCTTGCAGACGGCTTTGAAGAGATCGAGGGACTGACCGTGGTAGATCTCCTCAGAAGAGCCGGGATCGATACCGTGATGGTATCCGTTATGGAAGGAAAGGATGTCATCGGCTCTCACGGGATCCGTGTGAAAGCAGATGAAATGCTTAGGGACACGGATTTTGGCGCATTGGATATGCTGGTGCTTCCCGGCGGTATGCCCGGCACCACCAATCTGGAAAACTGCAGGCCTTTGATGGAACAGGTGGATACCTTCCATAAGGCAGGAAAGTATATCAGCGCGATCTGTGCAGCACCCGGTGTATTCGGGAGAAGAGGCATCCTGGAAGGAAGAGATGCCACCGTTTATCCCGGCCTGGAAGGCGAATTAAAAGGGGCATCCCCTAAGGAAACGCCTACCGTCGTGAGCGATCACATTCTTACCAGCAGAGGTATGGGGACCGCCATCGCTTTCGGACTTGCCATTGTGGAACGTTTCCAGGGCAGGGAAAAAGCCGATGAACTGGCTAAGAAGATCGTATATTACAGCGACATCCGCTAAGGCGGGACTTGGGGGAACGATTAAGGGGTAAAGCATGAAAGCAAAAAACATTTTGTTTGAACTGACGCCCAAGGCGGAAGTAACCTATCTGTTTGACGATGACACCATTAAGGAAGCATTGGAAAAGTTAAAGGAAAAACGCTATTCCTCCGTACCCATCGTATGCCGGCAGACCGGTACCTACATGGGGACCATCACGGAAGGCGATATCCTCTGGGAACTGTGCACACACAAAGCAGGAGATCTGGAAGACACCATGGCGCAGCGGGTGTGCAACGTAAAACGGCACCGGGACAACGAACCGGTGGATGCCAATACCAATATGGAAGATCTGGTAGCCAAGATCACCAATCAGAATTTTGTGCCGGTGATCGACAGCATGAACTGCTTCATCGGGATCGTGACCAGAAGAGCCGTCATTTCCTATCTGAAGGACCATCAGGCGTAAAACACAGGAATGACTGGTATTTCAAAAAACTTTATGCTATAATCATGAGATGATTGCTGTCTGTGGGCCATTTTGCGCCCATTTTCGGCGTAACCCAGAAAAATATGGCATTCTTAGAGAGATGACATATAGAAGTATAATCCCAGGAGGAAAGTTAGTAACATGAGTTCAAAGGTCGAGAAATTAGAGAAAAACATGGCCAAACTTACCATCGAGGTTTCTGTGGAAGACTTCGAAAAGGCAGTTCAGACTGCTTATGAGAAGAGCAAGAAGCAGATCAACATCCCCGGTTTCCGTAAAGGCAAGGCACCCCGTAAGCTGATCGAGAACATGTACGGTAAGGAAGTGTTCTTTGAGGATGCTGCAAACGAGATCATGCCCGAAGCTTACGCTAAGGCAGTGGAAGAGTGCGGCGAAGAGGTTGTTTCCTCTCCCAAGATCAATGTCGTACAGTTAGCAGCCGGCAAGCCTTTCATCTTCGAAGCGGAAGTTGCACTTAAGCCTGCTGTAACCCTTGGAAAGTACAAGGGCATCTCCGTTGAGAAGGAAGCAGTAGAAGTAACTGCAGAAGAAGTAGATGCACAGATCGCTAAAGAGCGTGAGAACAGCGCAAGAGAGATCAGCGTCACCGACAGAGCCGTAAAAGACGGTGATCTGACCGTGATCGATTTCGAAGGCTTTGTGGACGGTGTCGCATTTGAAGGCGGCAAAGGTGAGAACTATCCTCTGACCATCGGTTCCGGTCAGTTCATCCCCGGCTTCGAGGAGCAGCTGATCGGCGCAGAGTTAAATAAAGAAGTAGAAGTAAACGTTACCTTCCCTGAGCAGTATCAGGAGGCTTCCCTTGCCGGTAAGCCCGCACTGTTCAAGTGCACGGTTAAGGAGATCAAGGAGAAGGAACTTCCTGAATTAGATGACGAGTTTGCAAGTGAAGTATCCGAGTTCGATACCTTCGCTGAATACCGTGCAGACGTAGAGAAGAAGCTGGCTGAGCAGAAGGAAAGCGCAGCTAAGACCGCATTTGAGGATGCTGTTGTGAAGGCTGTCATCGCTGACGCACAGATGGAGATCCCCGATGCAATGGTAGAGACCCAGCAGAGACAGATGGTGGATGACTACGATCAGAGACTGAGAATGCAGGGCCTTTCCCTGGAACAGTACCTCAAGTTTACTGGCCAGACCCCTGCCGCTTTAATGGAGCAGCTTAAGGATCAGGCCATGTTCCGCATCCAGTCCAGACTGGTTCTGGAAGAGGTTGTTAAGGCAGAGAAGATCGAAGCTTCCGATGAGGATCTTCAGAACGAACTGCAGAGAATGGCTGATCAGTATCAGATGGATATTGAGAAGGTTAAGGAGATCCTTGGTGAGAATGAGATCAAGAATCTCTCCACCGATCTGGCTGTTCAGAAGGCAGTGGACTTCCTGGTAGAAAATGCAAAGGCAGCAAAGCCTAAGAAGAGCGCTGCAAAGAAGTCTGCCAAGGCAGAAGCTTCCGAGGAAACTCCTGCAGAAGAGGCTAAGGAAGAAAAGCCCAAGAAGACCACCAGAAAGACTACCACCAAGAAGGCAGAGGCTGCTGATAAGGCAGAAGCTACCGAAGAAAAGCCCAAGAAGAGAACAACCAAGAAAAAGACAGAAGAGTAATCTTTTTTACTCGGAAATGAGGCAAAATGACACCGAAAAATTACCTGGTACCTTATGTTATTGAGCAGACCAGCATGGGTGAGCGTTCCTACGACATCTATTCCCGTTTGCTGTCGGAACGTATCATTTTCATGGTAGGCGAAGTAGAAGATTCTATGGCAGCTTCCATTGTGGCTCAGCTCCTGTATCTGGAAGCTATGGATTCCGAGAAGGACATCCATATGTATATTGACAGCCCCGGAGGAAGCGTAACAGCCGGTATGGCCATCTATGATACCATGCAGTACATC
>JAEEGL017321633.1_pt1 | contig 12363 bp, 8 predicted proteins | sample 9134231 | NCBI WGS metagenome assembly JAEEGL01 (sample SAMN16246548, study PRJNA631951) | gut metagenome | biome: gut microbiome; feature: rumen; material: fiber-attached | host: Bos | place: Iran: Karaj | collected 2018-10 | reverse complement strand
GAACTGATCAAATGATATTTCTTCAAATCCATCAGAAAAGATGGAATAAAGCAAATAACAGCTGTAGTAGGATTCATCCAGCTCCCTGTAATCTGTATGCTTAATTACAAACTCAAAAAAATCGCTCAGACTATCATATGAAAAACTCATTGATGTATCTATAAAATCAATAAGAGCCTCATCTAATAGTTCTACATTAGTAAACTGATTATTAATGAAGTCAAAAACAAAATGCCTGCCAGATTGGATATACGACTGGCAATTATACCTTGTTCCTGCAGATACCACTCCACATATCTGTGATGATGACAGTTCAGGGTCATACTCATATGTGGTAAAATTAACTTTTTTTGCTATCTCTAATGGCAATGTGTAATGTAATGCTGCAATCCATTTGATTATGTTATCTGGATGATCGCATATTATCACTCTTTTCTTATCTGATTTAAATGCCACCATTGCAACAAACATTTTTTTAAAATAATCCATATTCTCGTCTTCACCGAGAAAATCAATTATCGAATCGATATCTGCCACATACCCTTTTTCAAGTTCTGGAACCGGTAAATGCTCCGGTGGATTGGGATTATTAACTTCTTCATATTCCATATGATTTCTAAGGCTACTACCACCATATAGTTCACATGGATAGATATCATAATCCTGAAAGTCACAAACGATAGAATGGCTAAGATGGTTTCCGAACCTACCAGCACTTCCCATGTAGTCACGTCCCAGATAAGTATTAAGAGTAGACGCACATTTTCCATTCCCTAAATATCTATATGAAAAAGCTGAAGGCATTGTTTTGGCCAGTTCTTCAGTCATGACCTGCCCTGGTTCAAGCGCAGGTATTTGAAATGTAAATAGGCTTTTTACTGCATCACTTTTGCTCTCGGAGAAACCCTTGTCATAGGAAAAAACCTGCTGACCGTCATTTACGCCATCTATACCACGCATACATGATGTATATATTATCTGATGTCTTGCCATTCCCAACCTCCTTACTTTTTGCTAGCTTTGATCACACCGTTTTCCTTCAGAATCCATAAAAGGGGATCTTCTATCCTGTGTGGACGTGGTCTTTCAATAGAAAAATCTTCTTTTGGGTTGTTATTCAATCCCAATGCGGATACTGCAAAATAAGAATAATTAGTATAATTCACGTCAACCTGAGACATGAATGATTCCTGTCCCCACTCTGTAAGTAAACTTCTTATCTCTGAGTCAACATTATGCCAGTCTGTCATATCAAACTGCTTTTCAGAGCAATGTGGACTAGTATCCAATACCGTGCTTCCTTCAGGAACCAGCTTGGATATTGCATCAAATTTAGAAAAAACTGCTGCCACTGGAATATCAATTTTCTGTGTTGATTTCATGTGCTTATCATCACGAATCATTTTAGATACTCGTGTCATAATATCATCAGATCTTGTTGCCTGCTGCCAACCTACTGATGCTGCTCTATGAACAGTATCCTCATCAAGCTGATTTCTCACTTCAGGAATCTGCATTGGATCCAAAAGGAAAATAATACCTGCAGATTTGCATATATACTTATTAACAGTACTCATAACATCCGAGTCTTCCAGATCTTCTCCAGCGGTATCAAAGAAAACCAGAGTAAAGCTATCAATAGTTTCCTTGAATAAAGCTTTTTTCTTGAGCTTAAGTGTAAAAATAAGCGGACGATATGCTCCATTATTAACATCCTGTTCTGAGCTCTTAGTTAATTCCAACTTTTGTAAATCGACAAAGAGTTTCTGATAAGGTCCTGCTTTATACCTTTGCATGGTATCATCAAAGCCTTCCATGGCTCCTCCGAAACGTACAGAAATACGCTCAATAAGCTCATTAATAATTACTCCAACAAAATGGCTCTTACCAGTATCACGGGCACCAACGATAGAAATGATCATATCTGTACCCAGAACTGTAGATTCCGGTAATGCATTGTGACATGCCGGGCAAACAACTTTATGAGATGTACTTCCACACTCCGGGCATGTGCCTGAATCCGGAAATCTTCCGGCTTTCATTACTGGTCTAAAACACATTTTCCCCTGCTTAGGAATGGAAATATCACCATTTTCGTACTTTGTAAGTTCAATATCATCTACATCCTTGCATCTCCTATTAACACAGCGGAACTGTAACTCTGATATTTTCCTCTCTTCAAAACAAAATGGGCAGATAAAAGTCTGTTTAAACATGATCCCTCCTATTAACTAATCCGCAAATCTGACTTCAATTTCAATTTCAACTGATATCTACTTTGCAAGGATTCATCCTTCAAAAATGCTTTTATATAAGTTTCCTTTGCCATACCTTTATCTAATGGTATGCGTACTGTGACAGCTCCCTGCGCTTCCTGCTCCGGTATCTGATAAAACAGATTTGCTGATTTCTTGAACATTGGAGCTACGCCAACAGCAGACATAATATCGATTGCAGGTAGTGTAAAGTTACGTTCTTCGCCTTCAAATGTCAGGTCCAAAGTGCTACTTCCAAATAGCTTTTTGTTTACCGACACAGAATATGTGATTATCTGTTTTGCCACATTAGAGAACAAATAATCCGTTCCTACAGAGTAATCCTTTTCTCCATCTCTTCTAAACTCGGCGAATACAGAGAAGTAATAGTTTTTAGGTTCATTTGAATCGATGATTAGTCCACTGTCATATTGGTATTGTTTTAGAGCTATATATTTTCTTGTTGTATGTGTATCTGAAATGTCCTCTGGGAACTGATCATCTCTGTAAAGGACCACAAAGCCTGTACAGTCCTTAGGTAAATCCACGCCAATATGAATCTTTCCATTAACAAGGGTAACATCCTTGATCTTTACAGCTCCACCTTTACTTGCTCGCGCCGTTGCACCTATAACAGCAGACCCAGACTTCACCACAACTGCAATAATATACATTAGCTCATCACTGTCGTGATGGAATGAACCTTTGGTTCCAGATACGTTTTTAATCATAAGCTCAGACATTTCTGATTGAAGCTTATCCAAAGGAATCAGATCTCCAAATACAAAATCAGGTTTTTTGTTTGAGAAAAAGAAACGTACATCACTCTTCTCGGGATTATCCCACTCGACTTGAAATTCTCCATTTTCCAAAGGCTTTACTACTAATTTTTCTATCGGGAGTGGTGGCCTTGTAGGAGTTCCGTAAATATTTACTCCATTAGTATTTACCTTTTTAACACCTGTCGTATAAGTAAGATAAAAATGATATGAGTATTCCTGATCATTTTCCAGATCTTTATCTACATAACTTAATTTGCTCTTACATTCGATAGTTGTTTTCTTTCCAGCACACTCCCTTTCAATCATCACTACAGCATTATCTGCAATTTGATTCCACGTAAACTGTAATGATGCATCTCCCGCAGCAACACCAAGCCCAGATATTTCAAAGAAATTACAAACAGCATCCTTTGTTGTGAGCGCCTCTGAATATATCCCGGCTCTCTCAGCAAATATCGCATAATAATATTGCGCCCCAGGGACAACATTATTATCAGTCACAGAGCACATGCTAATTCTTCCAACCAATGTACCATCCTGGATACTTATCGGAATAGCGCCTTCTTTCCTGACAACGTTGTAAAAGAGCAAACCCTTAGTAGCACTTGCGCTCCATGATAGTACATTGACCTTTGCGTTAGCATCAGCAGCAACTGCCAAGTTTGTCGGCTTTGAAGGCGGGTACTTCGATATCAGCTCTCTTACACCTGGATAATCATTGCATGCCTCAAATGCTTTTGAACACTCTTCTACTATTACTTCTTCATTAGTAGAACTCTCTGCAATCTTCTTATGCTTTTCTGCTTCAGCAATAGCAGATTCTATCTCACTTACTAATTCTTCATCATTAAATTCCGGAAAGAACTTCTGCACGTTAGCATATTGCTTTTGCGCTTCGTAGTAATTCTTCGAAGCACAAGCTTCACGCATTCCTTGTGCTACATTTCCGACACGTTTTTCCATGTCGGCAAGTTTTTTCCTGAGTTCAACTGCTCTATCAATTCCTGGCCAATATCTCTCTGCATCATCCAAATGGACTTTAGCTACATCGAACTCCATCTTGTCTATCTCTAAAGCAGCCAGATCGCAAAGAGACACAGCCCTATCTATGTTTTCAAACTTGAAACCACATTTGCAGACATTTATTGTATTATCATTGATGTTCCCACATTTTGGGCACTTAATCTGTAAATCCAACCCACATGCTGAACACTTTTTTCTTCCATCAGATACGTCATTACTACACCCGCACCTACATACCTTGATTTTTGTATTTGTGGCTACGGTAGCGTTGCTAACTGGAATAGGAATCTTTTCCACTTTGCAAAATGCCGTAAAGACCTTATCTGCCAAGCTTCTGTCTTTAAATACTTCTGTTAATTTACCAATAAAATCATTGATATTCTCTTGAGACAGTTCACCAGCCAAATCATAGATAGACTTTGCATTGTCTAATACTTCTTTTCTTCTAGTAAACTCCAAATACTTATCATATATGGCCTTAGTAGAGTCATCTTTGAAAGTCTGCTCACACTGTCCACACAACTTTGAACCAGTCCCACTTACACCGTCTGCTTTAAAAAACTCTTTTTTCTTCTTTTCGCTTGCGCGTTGCCTTAATGCATCACAAGGCTGATTCTGAGCATTCTTAATAGGAGTTCCTTGATAAAGAAACTCATATAAATCTTTCACATGAAATGACTCAAGCATTGGGGCTATGCCATTATAAGTATCCGCATTTTGAGGCTTTGACTTATAATACTTATCATAAGTTGCATCATAGTCGCCCCCCTGAGAAGCGCCAATCTTCATTCCCAATGCAGCTATTCTTTTCTTGATTGCTTCTTCGTCAACCTTAAGCTTTTTAGCCATCTTGGCTACAGTATCCTCAGGGATCTCTGTTTTACGCATCTGCTTTAAGGTTTTATCAATAGGGCCATATACTTTATTACAAGCATCCTTTGCAAGATCGGCTCGAATATTTTTCTCACCGATCATATCTTTTTCTATCTCACCTTTTTTGGCGTAATCTAAATATCTCCTATATTCTGCGCCCTTATTAAAATCATTTGCTTTACTAGACCAAAACTTGACCTTTTCATCTATCCTTTGCTTAATAAGAGTTTCATCCTGCACCGGATTGGGATCAAATTCCAATTCAAGTACGACATACCAGTTTTCTGTCATTTAAAAATCTCCTTATAATAAAGAAATACCTTTCCCTGTTGAATCACCAATCGCCTGCGCAATTTTTGAGAATGATCCGGCCAAATCCGAAAGACTCGTCAATGAAGCATAATCATCCATTGATGCAATCTGTTTCAAGAAAGAATAGTCTGCGCCACCAAATCCCAATGCAATTACATCTATGCCATCATTGTGACATTTCTTAGCTTCAGTTATAGCTGGTCCTGGAGAGTTCCAACAGCCATCTGTTAATACCAAAATATATCTTGCGTCTGCTGCTTTCTTACCTAGTATCCCATGATTAAAAATATCTTTAGATGCAGTAAATGGCTGAGCCGCATTTCCATATCCAACCTCGCCAACTCTCAAATCGTCAATTGCTGCATTTATCTTACTATAGTCGTCTGTAGGTTTAGCTTTCAAATTACATGTATCCGCAAAAGCAAGAACGCCTATCTTGCAATGCTCCGGATCCATTTCACTAAGGAAATCCTTCATTGCATCTTGTGCTCTTTCCAATGGATTACCTGTCATACTTCCTGAAAGATCTACCGCCAATATTATTTCAATATTTGCTACGCTGCCCTGTGAATCCTTAGGCGAACCATCTGTCCAAGACATATCCTCCGGAATTTTTTCTATTCTTATAGGTAAAGTTTTTCCCGTCTCTGTCTGAACTGCCGTAACTTCAACCACCCCATTTGAAGTATATTTATATGCAACCTCAATAACTGATGGATTATTCTTTACTTGTTCAATTTTCGTAATAACATATTTGTTGATAATCAAGTTATCCAGAGGTCTTTCATAAGCTCCTTGCAAAACATAGACTTCCAACTCATTATCCTTTTTCCTAGTATGAAACTTATATGTTTTCTTATGTTCTGCCGGTATAGTTGTGTTCTTCGGGATGATAACGCTGTTTATATACTTCTCACCATCCGGGCTCACAGCTATCATTCCAAGTGCATGAGCAGTAACGTCTGATACTGCTTTTGCGCCAGCTATAGTGGCCATCTTCTTACCACCTATGCTGCCTAAAAAACCGGATTTAACTGTATTACCTGAATCATCAATATTTGCCCTAATCGCAGCACCAAGTGCAACTGCCTCGTCAACATTGACCCCTGAAAGCGGATCTTTCCCTGACATTTCCTTTACATAATTGTGTATCATGCGCATTCTGGTTGATCCTCCAACCAAAATGGTTCCAGTTATATCATTCCAAGATAATCCAAGGGATTCCAAAAGATCGCTAGTAAGATCCTTAGTTGCACCAATAAGAAATCCGGATATCTCTTCAAAAAGAGTCTCAGAAATATCAACACTTCCCTTTATATCTTTATAAATAATTGGCACTGTGATTTCGTCTTTTGAAGTCAGCTGTTTCTTCACATTTTCAGCCGTGACAAGGAGTGAAGCCACCATTTCTGGATCTTCACCAAGATCCACACCATACTTTTCATTAAACTGTTGTACAAGATATCTAGCGATACAATCATCCCAGTCTTTTCCACCGAGTTCATGATTACCATCGCTTCCTAAAATATCTATTTTATTACTATTAATTCTTGCTATTGTTACATCAAAGGTACCACCGCCAAGATCGTAAATGAGAACAGTCTGTTCCTCTGATTTTTCGTTCAATCCATACGCAAAAGCTGCTGCCGTGGGCTCATTGATTATAGCTATGACATCAAGTCCTGCCTTTTTACCTGCTTCAATCGTTGCTTCTCTTTCTTTATGCGTAAAATAAGCCGGAACAGTAATAACAGCTGCATCTATCCTTTGTCCAAGGCAGGCTTCTGCTTCTTTTACCAAATTCTTAAGCAGTATTGCTGATAAGTCTGTTGCGTTATATGTCTTTCCAAAAAAATCCATGGCAAACATTTCGTTTCCCATATTTCTTTTGAAAAATGATACAGCATTAGTATCACCTGTCGCCTGCATATTCTTAGCGTCTTCACCAAACAGAACATTTCCATTCTCTTCAAAGCACAGCACAGATGGTGTTATAGGACTACCAAAACTATTCTTTATAACCTCTGGCTTACCTGTTGCTCCATTTATGTATGCTACTGCACTAAATGTAGTTCCCAAATCTATTCCAACACGTAATCCCAAAACTGATTCCTCCAATAACATCAGTAATAAAAAGACCTGCCGAAGAACGATTCTGCGGCAGGTCTAAAAAATCACATTACAACCATCTTCTTGGATTTTTCTTTAAGTTCATCGACCTTTTCAACCGCCATAATGCCTTTGGATTGCATTGTTGCGTGTACTTCCTTGTTTGAGGTCTTATCCAAACCCTTTACTTCCAATATACCTTCTGTGTTTAGTGTGAATGTAATCTCTATAGGAGCTCCTGCAGGAAGATTTCCTGGAAGATCCAGTGTAGCTGTTCCAAGAACAAAATCTGGGTCAACTTCAAAATACTCTTCCATAAAGTCGCTCTCATATACTACAATCTCTGCATTATCCTGATTTGCTTCATGTGTTCCAAATGTTTTAGCAACTGTAATAGAACCATCAGGCATTGATTCATTCTTTATAATCATATTGCAGCACTTGGAATTACCATCACCATCGATAACTTCGACAGCAAAACTCTTAGTCGTTGCAACAACAACCTTCTGAGTCTTGCCACCAATACTCATCATTTCCGGCTGAACTGCTAACTCCTCTTTATAGTCATCAGCGTTTATTTCTTTTGTTGTTCCGCCTACTGTAACCTCTACTTCACCAGAAACATTTTCAAGATCACCCTGAGATTCTGTAAGGCTCTTCTGATTATTTACATAAACATTAACAGCATGAATAGCAGCGCCCTTTGCTACAGCTTCGTCAGGCTCCAAGATTTTGGGTTCCATTCCATACTTTTCAACTAACGCCTTAGTAACCTGAGGCATTCTGGTAGAACCACCGACAAGGAGTATCTCATCAATTGAAAAGCCTTTGTCCTTCGCTACAGCGATTGCTGCATCAGTCTTATCAATAGCTTCCGCAAGAAGTGTAGCAGTTAACTCATCAAACTTTTCTCTATCCAGATTGATTCTTGCTCTAAGTCCGGCAGCATCTAACATTACTGGCACAGAATCTCTGGATGATAACTGCTGTTTTGCTTTTTCAGCTTTTAATCTAAGATCCTGCTGAGCATACTCATCCAGCTCACCATCAAAGCCTGTCTGCGCTATAAACTCACCAGCCAGATAACGCATTACAGCCTCATCCCAATCTTTTCCACCAAGTTCATGATTACCATCAGAACATACTACTTCGATCTTTTCTGAACTGATGCTCATAATAGTTACATCAAATGTTCCACCACCAAGGTCAAAAACAAGGATAGTCTTGGGATCTTGCTCCTTAGCGCATCCATAATACAGCGCTGCAGCAGTTGGCTCACTTATAATTTCAAGTACATTTAAACCAGCTATAATTCCTGCATTCTTTGTAGCTGTTCTCTCAGCAGTTCCAAAATAAGCAGGGCATGTGATTACTACATCCTTTACTTCAGTATCAAGAAGCTTAGATGCGTCTTCTGTAACCTTTCTCAAAATGTAAGCAGATACTTCTTCAGGAGACTTATCTTCGCCATTATAATTAATCGCAAAATCTGTTTTTCCCATTAAAGTCTTAACAAGAGAAATCGTATTATTGGGATCAATAACAGCATTCTCTTTAGCTACTTGACCTACAACAACCTGATTAGGACTCGCAAAATTAACAACTGAAGGAGTAGTATTAGTACCCTCCGCGTTGTTTACCACTGTCGCACGTCCTGTTTCATCAACGTATGCTATACAAGAGTAAGTTGTTCCTAAATCAATACCAAAAACATATTTTGCCATTACTTTGCTTCTCCTTCCTTGTTTTCAGTTTCTTCACATACATAAATAGCGATTCTTTCTGGAGATATCGTTTTCCCCAAATATTCATAGCCATCGCTCAAGCTTTCTGCAACCTTCCCATGTAGTTCCTCAACTGGGGTATTAACTTTCTTAATAACTCTCTGTTTAATAGGAGTAAATGTATCTCCCTCATTACTTCTATAAATGGTGATATTATTTTTCTCAAGAATATCCTGAACATCAAAAGCATAATCGCTGAAGGTCTTTAATGGAACAACTTGCTCGGCTTCTGGTCGTTCACTGAACGTCTTAGACATTCTCATGATACTGTCGCGAACTTCGATAATATCCATAAGTATCGGACGAACTAACTGAGAATACATGTCTTCCTTGTATCGCTGCAATTCAGAATGCATCTGATCAACGATTTTTTCTTCATGCGTCGTATGCATTATCTTTGCATCGAACTGTTTCCCAAGCTGGTCCACCTTATCTGTCAAAGTACTAATTGCCTGCAGAACAGAATCCATCGGATTCGCTTCTGTTTCTTCTGATGAATTCTCACCATCACAAGTATTAACTTCATCAGCATTTTCTGTTGCATCAGGCATGTTCTCTTCGCATGATGGCTTCTCGCAATTATCCTGCTCAGGGGTCATCTCATTTTCGACCTGTTCAGGAGTATTCTGAGACTCTGCCTGTACAGATTCTACTGCCTTATCTTCAGCTTGCATGCTTTCAGAAGTTTTTTCCTCTAAATTCACATCCATAAGTCAGATCTCCTTAGCCCGTAGCTTCTTTTATTTTTATGGTTTTCTTTGGAAATGCTATATCTGTCCAAGTCTTCGCCATTGTTCGATCCGCATTATCAAACAGCCACTGCATTGGTGGAATAACACCTTCAGGGGCATACTGTCCCTTATCTCTTGTATGTCCAATTGCTGTACATGCAAAGAATCTGTTATTTGAGAATTTAAGGTCTATATTATTTAAGAAGCTTTCCATTCCGTTATTTTTTAAGAACTCACGGCATACATAGTCCTGAATATTATAGTAATCATTAAATATCTCAGGGTTTTCTGCCATTTTCTTCTTGATAGCGGGATCGCCTACCTCATTCTCAAGACCGGCTGAATCAATTTTACTGATGATAACCGCTAATGGTACAGTAGACATTTTCTTGTCACTAAGTCCCGTTACCTCTCTAAGCTTATTAAGGAAAGAATCGACTATTCCATTGATATCAGCTTTACCTATGCCTGCAATATCTTCTGGTGCCAACTGATCTTCTAATCTGTTTCGAACACTCGGAATTGCAAACGGATCAATTATCAGGACAATTCCCTGACAATACTCGTACTGCTTCTGGATTTCATTCTCTGTGTTATCAGTAAAAACCTCTCCTGCAATATCGTAAACATGAACCAATCTTTCCGGTTTGAACTCTGGCCCTTTCACAAAGAAACTAAATGAAACAGAACTTGCTTTGTTTATATCCTGAGGACGATCCGTCATTCTGGTACTGCCTCTAAGATAATCGGATTCTATTTCTTTATATATTTCTTCTTTCTTGTCATTGTAAAACTCAATATCCCAAGAGTGAGCAGGTGCCACCTGATCTATGAAATCCTTTGAAAATGCAGTGATAAATGCTGTTTTTCCAACTGATCTGCCGCCAACTACTGGAATACAGATAGGTACTGATTCTCTATCCGCCAATGGAGTAGAACAATGTGGGCAAATTGCTTCCAAATTTCTTCGTCCATTAAAGAATGTTGTCGGTAAAACTTCTCCACAATACGAATCAGGATCCTCTCCTATACATGTTCTATGAAGAATACCATATACACCAGGAGTTAGATTTGTATGTTTTGCGCCGCATTTCGGACAAATATATGTGGGAATTAGAGATTTTTCTTTGCATTCGTGACAAGCTGTAAATATGCGTTTTCTTTCCAAATACAATCTATCTGCCAGCCAAATCAAAGAAAAGCCAATATAAATAACCAGCATAAACGCTAAGAGCACAACAACATTTATGAAGCTTACAAATGCAGTGATAATCGACCCAAATACGATTACCGATATCATAGCAAGAACATTCACAATCACTTTAAATATATGAACCCACTTGCCATCACCAGAGTATCTTGAATTAGTAATATTATCCTTGTATTTATTTATAGAGTCTATGTTTCTCTGCCATGCACCTTTGATCGTATTGACCAAATCTTTATAACCTTTATCAAAAAAATAACTCTTTTGAGCTGGCTGTGCTGCTGTCGCCATAAAATATCCTCCTTGATATTATGCTGCCATAATGTTGTTCTTTCTATTGCTATCAATCATGTTTTCCTTAAATGATGAAGCATAGTTAGCAATCGCTGTTCCACCTCCGTAAAGGACTCCTATTCCAGCTGCCACTGAGATTATTATTCCTGCCAAAATCACTATCATATAGATAATGAACACAATAATGGCAAAAACAATAACTAAACCTATCAATGCTCCACTATCAGAATCACGTTTAAACATATATATTTCCTCCTTGTGAATCTTACGCTCCTGTTTTTAGGCTTTCGATAACATCTAAAAATTTTTCCGGGTGGTCAAATTCTTTGAATACATCAGGATCGTTGATGAGAACAACTAAAGAAATTGCCAAAAATGTATCCCACGTAAGCGGTACCGATTTCCTCTCAATAGATGAAATCGATTGTCTGCTCAGACCTACCTTTTCTCCCAATTCCGTTTGAGATATTCCAAGCTTTTTTCTGATATGTGGCATTTTTTCTACAAATTCTTCCAGTATTTCCTGTTTACTTTCCATAAGCCCTATACCATTCATACATATTGCACCCAGTATTTGAATGATATCATTTGACAAGTATCTTGTCAATTTGTTTTTGTGCAAATTGACGATTAATAAAAGTTTAATAAAGTATTTTTTGTATTTTTATTACAAATTTATACCCTGTTTCATGAAATATATATTCGAAAAGAATTAGTTGGAATCAATGAGCCTATTCTATTCCTAGCGCCAAGTACAATCAATGAACTACAAGTTAAGTATTCCTTATAACGCGGAAGGAGAGGACTCTCGTCCTCTCCTTCTCGTTCCATAATAATGTTGTCCATAGGCGTATCAAATAGTCGAGCTAAAGCAAAGAGATTATCTACCTTGGGTAGACTATCTCCCCTCAACCATTTGTACACAGATTGCTCTGATTCAAAGCCCATGTACTCCACTATATCCTTGGTCTTGATGTTATTAAGTTTCATGAG
>JAEEGL016972931.1_pt1 | contig 12363 bp, 10 predicted proteins | sample 9134231 | NCBI WGS metagenome assembly JAEEGL01 (sample SAMN16246548, study PRJNA631951) | gut metagenome | biome: gut microbiome; feature: rumen; material: fiber-attached | host: Bos | place: Iran: Karaj | collected 2018-10 | reverse complement strand
GTTGTTATCGACGAATACGGCGGAACGGTGGGAATAGTCACAATGGAAGACCTTCTTGAGGAGATCGTGGGAAATATTTTAGACGAGTACGACTCGGAAGAAAATCCCATTGAGGTGAAAGGAAACGATACTTACCTTATTAAAGGCACAACGGATCTGGACGAGGTTGAGGAGATCCTGGGCATTCCCCTTGCTTCAGATGATTATGACACATTGAGCGGTCTTCTCATAAGCAAGCTGGGACACATTCCCGCAGACGGTGAAAATATATCCATTGAAATAGACGGATACATCTTCAAATCGGAAAAAACAGAAGAAAAACGCATAGAAACCGTGCGTGTGTATAAAAAACATTAAATTTTGTTTGACTTATTCAAACAATGTGATATAATAACCTATGTTAAGGACAAGCGGAGTTCCCTATGTCACCCAGAGATAAACGCCCTGGCTGGAAGCGTTTTTGATAAGAAACGTCCGTACCGCCTTATATTTTCTGCTTTAATAGAGCACGGTCCGCCCCGTTACAGGCTAAAATGAGGAACAATATTTTTGTTCGAATCCGGGTGGAACCGCGGAAATATGATTTTTCGTCCCTTTTTCTTTACGAAATGTATGGAAAAAGGGATTTTTTAATTTCAAAAGCAAAAACATGCTTTCGAAATTCAGTTATAACACTTTTATTACAAACAATATTGCAAACCTGTATTTGAAAGGAGATAAATATTATGGTAAACATTACTTTAAAAGACGGCAGCGTGCGTCAGTTTGACGGGCCTGTTTCAGTTCTTGATATTGCAAAAAACATAAGCGAAGGTCTGGCAAGAAATGCCTGTGCTGGACTTGTAAACGGAAAGGTTCAGGACCTGCGTTTCGTTGTTTCCGGCGATGCTGAGGTTGATATCCTTACATTCGATTCTCCCGATGGACAGAGAGCTTTCAACCATACTGCATCGCATATTCTGGCTCAGGCGGTCAAAAGACTTTATCCCGATGTAAAACTCGCAATCGGTCCTTCCATAGATAACGGATTCTATTACGATTTCGACAGAGAGCGCCCCTTCTCTCCCGAGGAGCTGGAGCTTCTGGAAAAGGAAATGAAGAAAATCGTTAAGGAAAACATTAAACTGGAGCGTTTCGAGCTTCCCAGAGCCGAAGCTATCAAATTCATGGAAGAAAGAAACGAGCCCTACAAGGTTGAACTGATCGAAGACCTTCCCGAGGATGCTGTCATTTCATTCTACAAACAGGGCGATTTTACGGACCTCTGCGCAGGACCTCACCTTATGTCCACCAAACCCATTAAAGCTTTCAAGCTTATGAGCGTTGCGGGAGCTTACTGGAGAGGCAGCGAGAAAAACAAAATGCTTTCCAGAATTTACGGCACGGCTTATACAAAGAACGCCGATCTGGAAGCATACCTGACAATGCTTGAAGAAGCCAAAAAGCGTGACCACAGAAAACTCGGCAAAGAGCTGAAGCTTTTCGCTCTTCTTGACGAAGGACAGGGATTCCCCTTCTTCCTTCCCAACGGAATGATCATTAAGAACGAGCTTATTAAATACTGGCGCGAAATTCACAAAAAAGCCGGCTATGTAGAGATTCAGACGCCCATTATTCTGGACAGAGCTCTTTGGGAAAGAAGCGGTCACTGGTATCACTATAAAGAAAATATGTATACAACGGAAATCGATGATGTTGATCATGCAATCAAGCCCATGAACTGTCCCGGCGGAATGCTGGTTTATAAACAGGATATGCACTCATACAGAGACCTTCCTCTGCGCATGGGCGAGCTGGGTATCGTTCACAGACACGAAAAAAGCGGCGCTTTAAGCGGACTTATGCGTGTAAGATGCTTCACTCAGGACGATGCTCATATTTTCATGACACCCGAACAGATAAGAGACGAAATCAAAGGCGTTGTAAATCTTATCGATACGGTTTACAAGCTTTTCGGATTCGAATATCATGTGGAGCTTTCCACAAGACCCGAAGACAGCATGGGAACGGATGAGCAATGGGAAATGGCAACGGAAGGCTTAAGAGGAGCTTTAGAGGATTTGGGCCTTGATTATGCCGTAAACGAAGGCGACGGCGCTTTCTACGGACCTAAAATCGACTTCCATCTTAAAGACGCTATCGGAAGAACATGGCAGTGCGGAACGATTCAGCTGGATATGCAGCTTCCCGAAAGATTCGAGCTGGAATACACGGCTCCCGACGGAACAAAGAAACGTCCCGTTATGATCCACAGAGTATGCTTCGGCTCCATCGAAAGATTCATTGGTATTCTTATCGAGCACTTTGCAGGTATGTTCCCTACATGGCTCTGCCCCGTTCAGGTCAAAGTTCTTCCTATTTCCGAAAAATACGAAGACTACGCTGAAAGCGTTGTAAAACAGCTTGATGACGCAGGAATCCGTGTCGCTAAGGATTACCGTTCCGAAAAAATCGGATACAAGATCAGAGAAGCAAGAAACGAGAGAGTTCCCTACATCATCGTTGTTGGCGAAAAGGACCAGGCTGTAAACAAAGTTTCCCTTCGTTCCAGAACAAACGGAGAAGAAGGACAGCAGGATCTTTCCGACGTTATCGCAAGGATAACAGACGAAATTATAAACAGAAAATAATTGTTGACAATTCAGGGTCAATATGTTAATATAGTCCGGTAAAGAAAGCAGAAGTTTACCCTTCTCACCTTGAGTCTTATGTGATACCAGGGTTAATACTTAAATTTTACTTCACCACTTATATTGCTTTTGGTGTTTGAATTTGTACGTATTTGCGGGTAGATTTATGTTCTGCCCGCTTTTTTTGCTTCAGTCCCCGAAAAAACCGAACGGGAACAATTATGGGGACAGCCGAAAAATAAAAAAATTCGTTTTTCGGCAGAATATATTTCAGGAGGTGTTTTAGCTATTACGGATTTAATGATTAACGAACAAATCAAAGACAAAGAAGTGCGTCTTATAGATGAAACCGGTCAGCAGGTGGGAATAGTTTCCGCCAAGGAAGCTCAGAAGCTTGCCGATGAGAAAAAACTTGACCTGGTTAAAATTGCGCCCACTGCAAAACCGCCCGTATGCCGTATTATGGATTACGGAAAATATCGTTTCGACCAGGCAAAGAAAGAAAAAGAAGCACGCAAAAAACAAAAAGTAATTGAAGTTAAGGAGCTTCGCCTCTCTCCCAGCATTGATACTCACGATGTTGAGGTTAAGGTTAAAAAAGCAATTCAGTTCCTGAAAGACGGCAATAAAGTAAAAATCAGCATCCGTTTCCGCGGACGTGAAATCGGTCATTCAAAAACTTCCATTGTTATTCTTGATAATTTCGCAGACGCAGTAGCTGAATACGGTGTAGTTGATAAACCGGCTAAAATGGAAGGCAAAAGCATGGTTATGTTTTTAGCCCCCAAAGCTTAGACAATATTACAAAAAATGACACTTAATTAAAGGAGGAAATAATATGCCTAAATTAAAAACCAAAAAGGCAGCAGCTAAAAGATTCAAACTTACCGGCAGCGGTAAACTCAAAAGACACAAATCCAACACTCAGCATATTCTTGGTAAGAAAAGCACCAAAAGAAAAAGAAATTTAAGACATGCTACTTTAGTAGACAAGACAGTTTCCAACAAAGTTAAAACAAAATTATTACCTTACGCTAAATAATTTTACCGGAATATTTGAATAGGAGGATTTACTATGGCAAGAGTTAAAGGCGCTCTCAATGCAAGAAAAAGACACAAAAAGGTATTAAAACTTGCTAAAGGTTTCAGAGGAGCAAGATCAAAAAAATACAGAATCGCTAAACAGTCTGTTATGCAGTCAATGGCTTACGCATTCGCAGGCAGAAAACAGACAAAGAGAGATTACAGAAAGCTTTGGATCGCAAGAATCAACGCAGCTGCAAGAATGAACGACATTTCTTACAGCAGACTTATGTACGGCTTAAAATTAGCTGACGTAAATATCAACAGAAAAATGCTTGCTGACTTAGCTGTAAACGATGCTGACGCATTCAAATCATTAGTTGATACAGCTAAATCCAAACTTAACTAATTGAATCAAAAATACAGAAAGTCCGATTTTCCAATGAATTTCGGACTTTTTTATTTCCCAAAACGAACCTTTCAGGAATTAAAAAAACCGTTTTAAAGATAATGACGAAGCCTGATATAAACCCAGGTTTCTTATCTTTAAAACGGTTTTCATTTTATTATAAATTAAATATATGGGTCGCGATATTGAAGTAAATAAACAGCGAGCATACGTCCACGATGGTTGTAATCATGGGCGAAGCCATTACCGCCGGGTCCATCTTCATTTTTTTTGCAAGAAGAGGAAGCATACAGCCTACGGTCTTCGCTATAAATACAGTAACTATCAGCGAGCCGCTTACTACAAGAGAAATACGCAGGTCTCTTCCGTGCATGAAATATATTCTCACGCCGTTTGCAATGGCAAGAATTATGCTGATTATTGCGGCTACCCTGAATTCCTTCCACCATACTCTTAGAGCGTCTGCCGGCTTGATTTCATCTATGGCCAGACCACGGATTATAAGCGCAAGGCTCTGAGCTCCGCAGTTACCGCCCGTATCCATGAGCATTGGCATGAACGCTACCAAAAGAGGTATTGCCTCAAATGCGTTTTCATATCTTGTGATTATAATTCCTGTCAGCGTAGATGTTATCATGAGCACAAGAAGCCACGGAATACGATTCCCGGCATGTCTGAAAACTCCTGTATTGAAGTATGTTTCATCGCTGTGGAGAATAGCGTTCATTTTCTCGAAGTCCTCCGTTACCTCTGTTTCCAGGACTTCGAAAGCATCGTCGAATGTTACGATTCCTACTATACAGCTTTCCGCGTCTACAACGGGCATGGAAATCAGTCCGTATTTATTGAATTTTTTCGCAACATCCTCTTTATCATCGTTTGTATGGCAAGTAATTATGTTTTCCTCAATAATATCGGAAATGGGCATATCCTCCGGATTGGTGAGCAGGTCTTTCGCAGTTACGATTCCCTGCAGTATATGGTTATGGACAACATAACATGTATATATGGTTTCCTTGTGGATACCCTCTTCTCTTATCTTTCTCAAAGCGTCTCCTATGCGAATATTGGGAGCAAGGCTTATATATTCTGTGGTCATAATACTTCCGGCGCTGTCTTCCGGATAGTTTAAAAGACTGTTTATTTCCGACCTTGTCTCCGCATCCATGTTTCTGAGAAGCTTTTCCACAACGTTTGCGGGCATTTCCTCTACAAGGTCCGCAGCGTCGTCCGAGAACATGGCGTCCATCATATCCTTTATTTCCTTATCTGTAAAGAGATTCAGAAGCTCCGCCTGCTGGTTGGAGTCTACATGCGAAAACACTTCAGCCGCAGTGTATTTCTCCATGAGCCTGAAAGCGATTACGGCTTCCGTTTCCTCCAGCTCCGAAAGCAATTCGGCAAGGTCAACTACGTTCATTACATTGAGAACGGATTTGATGGCTTTAAAATCTTTTTTGTCAACTAATTTAAGAAATTCCTCCCTTTTCATTGAACTGCCTCCTGTTTTATTTTTTAGGTTAACTGTCATTAGTCCATCGTTATTATCCATTCTGACCTCACCTCCTTTTATATATCTAAAATATTCAAAAATATCTGTTAAGCTCTCTCGGGATCCCAGTCGGATCTGTATTTGCGGGGTAAAAAATAATCCTTGCCAAAGCTCAAAAACAATGACAAGGATAAAAAATACACATTTTAAAGATTCCACCGTTTCAAGCTTTAGCATCGCAGGGCATTAACAATTGCATTAGATCTGCCTTGAATCGACATAACCTGCTAACCAACTGACAGTGTCTCCACTGTTTTGCGGCAGCAATCTCTGGCACACGCCACATCCCCACGGTAACCTCACCTACCGATTGACTATATTAACTTACTACCTTTAAATAATACAATCCGAAGCGGCAATTGTCAATAAATTTTTGCCCTTTCGGCTGAAAAAATCACAGCTGAAATCCCTGCAAAAATCAGGAATTAATCTATCATTTTCTCTATTTCGTCCCAAAGCTCGGCCACTCCTGTTTTAGCTGTTCCGGAAAATGGAATTATAACGTCGCCTTCACGAAGCTTGAGAGTTTTTTTAATCACGGAAATATGCTTCTGAAGCTGGGAACGGTTGATTTTGTCCGACTTTGTGGCCGCAATTACAATATCATAGCCATAATGCTTGAGCCATTCATACATCATGATGTCGTTTTTGCCCGGCTCGTGGCGGATATCTATGAGAAGGATTATACCCCGGAGAGTCTCCCGTCTGTAAAGATAATCCTCTATCATTCTGCCCCATTTATCTATTTCCGATTTGGGCGCCTTTGCGTAGCCGTATCCTGGTAAATCCACAAAATACAGTATGTTTTCCACATCATAAAAATTTATGGTCCGGGTCTTTCCCGGCTGTGAGCTTGTACGGGCAAGAGCCTTTCTTCTTATCATGGCGTTTATCAGAGTTGATTTGCCCACATTGGATTTCCCGACAAAAGCGACCTCCGGCTTCCCGTCGGACGGATACTGCTCAAATTTGACCCCGACAGCCGCGAGACTTACATTATTTACCTCCATACGGATTCTCCTTTTGCGGTAACATTTTCAAGAACCTCGGACATTTCCTTTACAAATACGAAGTCCATGCCTTCTTTTACATTATCCGGTATGTCCTCCATATCCCTTTCATTTTCAAAAGGTATGATGACCTTCACGATTCCGGCTCTTTTGGCCGCAAGAACCTTCTCCTTCAGTCCGCCTATGGGAAGAACTCTGCCTCTTAATGTGATTTCTCCCGTCATAGCAACATCGTTTCTCATGTTGACGTTGGTGAGCGCTGAAATCATCGCGGAAGCCATTGTAATTCCGGCGGAAGGTCCGTCCTTGGGCACCGCGCCTTCGGGAATATGTATATGAACGTCCTTTTCCTTATAGAAATCTTCGTCTACCTTCAGTTTATCGGAAACGGAGCGGATATAGCTCATTGCCGCCTGGGCAGATTCCTTCATTACGTCGCCCAGATTGCCCGTAAGAACAAGCTTTCCTTTGCCCTTCATGGTGTTTACCTCTACGGAAAGGGTGTCGCCGCCTGCGCTGGTCCACGCCAGACCTCTGACTATGCCGATTTGAGGTTTATCATATATTTTATCGTACATGAATTTCTTTCTGCCGAGATAATCCTCTAAATTTTTAGGCGTAACGCTTACGGATTTGCGCTGTCCGTCAAATATGATCTTTACCGCTTTTCTGCAGAGCTTTCCGATATATCTTTCAAGCTGGCGCACTCCCGCTTCTCTTGTGTACGATGAGATGATCTCACGGATGGCGTCATCGGAAATCTTCAGCTTGGTCTTGTTCAGTCCGTGAAGCTTAAGCTGTTTTGAGTAAAGATGATTCTTGGCGATCATAAATTTCTCTTCCGTTGTGTAGCTGGAAAGATTTATGATCTCCATTCTGTCGTAAAGAGGTCCGGGAATGTTTTCCGCGAAGTTGGCTGTGCAGATAAAGAGAACATGGGACAAATCGTAAGGTATCTCCACATAATGGTCTCTGAATGTGCTGTTCTGCTCGCCGTCAAGAACCTCCAACAGAGCTGACGCCGGGTCACCGTGGTAGGATGTGCTCAGTTTGTCAACCTCATCTAAAAGAATAAGGGGATTTATGGTTCCCGCCTGCTTCATGGCATCTATTATTCTTCCTGCCATAGCGCCTATATATGTTTTTCTGTGGCCTCTGATTTCGGACTCGTCCTTGATTCCGCCGAGGGACATTCTGACGTATCTTCTGCCCAGAGCTTCCGCTATGGAACGGGCAATGGATGTCTTTCCTACTCCGGGAGGTCCCACAAGGCACACAATGGGAGCGTTATTCAGTTTTACTGTCTGTCTTACGGCAAGGAATTCCAGCATTCTTTCCTTTACGTCCTTCATTCCGTAATGGTCTCTGTCAAGGATCTCCTCCGCTTTTTTCAAATCCAGATTATCATCTGTGGCTTCGGTCCAGGGAAGACTTATAATGTATTCTATATAGGACCTGATAACCGACGCGTCGGGAGAAGAAGGACTCATATTTGAATATCTGTGGACCTCTCTGGCAAGATGGTCATAGGACTCTTTTTTCAGGTTCAGCTTGCCTATTTTCATGAGAAATTCGGAAGCTTCGTCCTTTGCGTCCTCAACATCGCCCAGCTCTTCTCTGATAGTTTTTATCTTCTCGCGGAGATAATATTCCTTCTGGGTCTTGTCGATCCTTTCCTTTACCTTTTCCTCAATTTCCTTCTTTATGTCAAGTATCTGGATCTCATAATAAAGTATATCCACAACCTTGCGGAGACGTTCTGTGGGGTCTTCTGTTTCCAGAAGGTCCTGCTTCTGTCCGTAAGGCAGGCTTAAAGATGAGCATATAATGTCCGCCAGCTGTCCGGGAAGACTTGTGGAAAGCACATTCACAACGGGTTCGCTTCCGGGCACATGAGTGCCTAACGCAAGATATTTCTCGTGGAGCTCGAAGCCCAGTTTCATAAGAGCGCGGTCTTCGGGAGACACAAATCCGCCGTAATCCTGAGGAACCTCTACTCCGTCGGCAAAAAACTTGGTTCCCATATCGTAAACCTTGGTAAGTCTGGCTCTTGTAATGCCTTCCGTAATTACATGGGTAACATTTCCGGGGAGTTTGAGTACCTGTTTTACCTTGCCCACTGTTCCCATTTTGAAAAGATCCTTATCTGAAGGAGTTTCAACCTGGGAATCCATCTGCGTTACAAAAAATACCATTTCGTCCTTTGTCATGGCGTCTTCAAGGGAATTGAGAGACTTCTGTCTTCCTATGGAAAGACTTGCCACCATATTAGGGAACACAACCATGCCCCTTAAAGGTATCATAGGCATTTTATTTATTTCCTTATACATAATTTCACCTCTATAGTAAATTTGAAAATTTTTATCAATCTTCAAAACTTTTTTCCGTAGAGTATTATTATACTACATTTTAGCGAATTCAACAAGATTAAAGAATTCCCATAAAAAATCAGCGGGAAGCCTTAGCCTCCCGCCGTATTGTTAATCATCCGTTTAAAACCGGTTCTCAATACTCGTAAACAATGGTTACCGTTGCGCTGATTTCGATGTTGTCATAGGAAAGATAGGATCTTGAAGCCATGCCGTTGCCCGCATCCATTGCGGCCTCTTCAGCTTCGAGACTTTTGTATGAAACAAATCCGTTATATGTCGCTCCTTCAACAACGCTTACGGGTCCTTTAACCGTTATGCCCATGGCTTTCGCGATTCCGTCAGCCTTTATGTTGGCGTTTTTAACAGCGGAGCCAAGAGCTTCTATGTATGCGGCTTCTTTCTCCAGCACCGAATAGGAAAGTCCGTTTATATTGGCGCCGGCGCCTACTGCCGCGTCAACAAAATCGCCCACAGTGTCAAGAGTTTTGACTGTAACATTCATATTCTGGTATGCTTCGTAGCCAGTTATCTCCTCATAGCCTTTTTCATAGTTGTATGTAGGGTAAAGGGACATGCTGTCGGAAATAATGTCCTCGTCTTTGAGCCCCTTAGCCTTTAATGCCTTTACGACCGCATCCACCTTCCTGTCGTTTTCGGATTTGGCTTCCTGCGCTGTTTTTCCTCTTGTTCTCGCGAAAAGATTCATGTAACATACGTCAGGTTCAACTGTAACAACACCCTGTCCCGTTGTTGTAATCGTTTTCATATCTGCCGCCATAGTCATTACCGCACCTCCTATAATCAGACCAGCTGCCACTACTGACGCGCAAAGTACCTTCATGTGTTTTTTCATTTAGAATCACTCCTTATACATATTCTCCATTTTTTCTTTTCTTTTTCTTAAACGCCATTTTACGATCTTGATAATTATGATGATAATGACGATTATTACAATTATTGCCAGGAAGCTTCCCGCAAGCCATACGGCGAAGTTCTGCCAGCCTTCTATGAAGTTGTTCAGGCCGTATACAAACTCATCGCTCATTCTGTCGCCGAAGCCCAGCTTGGTGTGCACCTTAGCCGGCACTTTCTCGGATATGGAAATTCTGAATGTGGAAAGCTGTACCAGTCTGTCCCAGTTATTCAGCATATTCTGATATACCTCTATGTCCGCGCGGACCTCGCTGAGTCTTTCCTCAACTGTGATGAGGTCTTCGACAGTTTCGCATTTCTCAAGGATTTCCATGAGTCTGTCCTGCTCGGTTCTGAGAGCTTTAAGTCTGCCTTCCGTATCCACATACTGAGCGGTTACGTCTGTGGAAGATTCGTTTTCCTCGTATACCTTTCCCAGCGCGGAGATCCCGTTTTTGACAGTCTCATAATGCTCTTTGGGAATTCTCAGAACGACCTCCCCGTTTTTCACGGAATACTCGTTGTCATATGTGTCTTCCCAGACTGAGCTGTCCTGAACATATCCGCCGTAAGCCTTGGCGATGTTTTCCAGCTTGGATACTGTTTCATCATAGTTTTCAACCTCTATTCTGGCGTAAAGGTCTCTTATGATAAGTCTGTCGGAAGAGCTTTCCTTTGCCGATTCTTCAACCGCTGTGTCAGCTGCTGTGTTTTCATTTAATGAGGAAACAGATTCCCTTGCTTCTTCGTCAAAGGTAACAGCCTCTTCGGTCTCGACCGCGTCTTCCATGGCCATGGGAGCCTCCTGGGGCATGGCATTGCTCTCCATAGGCTCATCATAGACCGCTGCTGATTTATAATCATAAGCGCCTTCGCTCATTGCGGAGTCAGCGGCATATTTAGGAGCGCTGCTTCCCGCTCTGAAAAATCCGTTCGCCGCCGCAAAGCCTACCAGTATTACAACAACTACAACCGCCGCGATTCCGGCAAATTTCTTATTAAACTTAAACGCCGTCTTTCCTAATTTGCTCCCGGGCTGTTTTCCCGCGTTTCTGACGGCTGACATTATTTTTTCGTGTCCGTTTTCGGGTAAGGGCTCGTCATCGATGCTTTCAAAAATAGTTTTTAATTTTTCGTAATCTTCATATGCTTTTCTGCATTCATCGCATTCCCTGATATGGTCCAGCATTTCATTTATGCCGGCTTCGTCAAGCTCGCCGTCGAAATACAGGCTCAAAGCATCATAAAATTCATTGCACCTCAATTCAAATCCCCTCCTTTCAAAGACATCACATTTCCGCCTGTAAGTATTTCCCTCAGGTTTCTTCTGCCTCTGGCTATGCGTGATTTGACAGTGCCTAAGGATGTATCCGTTATCCGGGATATTTCTATGTAGCTGAGTCCCTGAAGGTCTCTCAGCACAAGAGCCGTTTTATATTCCTCCGAAAGCTTTTCCATAGCGCTTAAAACTTCGGCTTTGCCTTCATTCTCAAGGGTTATGGACTCGGGATTGCCCTCGGGAGAAGGCATTTTTTCATATGCGCCCAGAGAATTTTCCTTTACATCGTCCATGGAAACTGTATTAATGGATTTGTTTTTCCTCAGCATATCCAGAGAGGTATTCACCGCTATTCTGTAAAGCCATGTGGAAAATTTGGACCTTTCGTCAAATTTGGATATGTTTTTATAGGCTTTTATAAATGTATCCTGAGAAGCGTCAAGGGCATCGTCTTTGTTTCCAAGCATTCTGAGGCATATATTGTATATTTTGGTTTCATTCAGCCGCACAAGAGACTCAAAAGCTTCCATTTTGCCTTTTTTGGCAAGCTTTACAAGAAGCTCATGCCCATTTTCAACATTATTCAATTTTTCACACCTCCAAAGAATGTATTTATGTCAATATGAACGTCTGTTTTCAATCTCTTTACTCTTATGACGGGGTTTTTTGAATTAAGTTCCCAATTTATTTAATTTTTTATTTTTTGTAAAAATACGCTCCTTCCATACCATGGATTATTTCCGTAATATGCCTGTTGCATGGCGTTTGTATACCGTGTTTTTCGCCCAGTCTGACAATGGCGCCGTTTATATAATCCACTTCCGTTTTAACTTTTTTCTTTATGTCCTGGTACATGGACGTACATTCGTTATAAGCAATTACGCAAGAAAATCTTCCGCTCTCGTCAGCTTCCGCTCTATCGAATTTTATTCCTTCGGCCTCGGCAACCGCCGCGGCTTCCCTGACGATCTCCTGCGAAAGCTTCCACGCGTAAGGATCGTCTGTTATGAATCCGTTGGGCATATCAAACATCGCCGTAAGAGGATTCATGGTCGCGTTCACAAACACCTTGCTCCAGACAGCGCGCATTATGTCCTCATCGATTATGGTGTATATCCCGCTTTCATTAAAGACCTTTCCTCTTTTTTCCGCGTGAGCTTCACTGCCCCATCTGCT
>JAEEGL016794162.1_pt1 | contig 12363 bp, 11 predicted proteins | sample 9134231 | NCBI WGS metagenome assembly JAEEGL01 (sample SAMN16246548, study PRJNA631951) | gut metagenome | biome: gut microbiome; feature: rumen; material: fiber-attached | host: Bos | place: Iran: Karaj | collected 2018-10 | reverse complement strand
TGTTTTCAAAAAAGAAATAACGATGAGACTTTCGGTCTCCCTGTGGGGATAATGAGGTTAACAATATGTTTGTGGAAGGTTTCATAATCAAATCTCCTCTTTCCAAATATTTATTTTATAACAATTGGAAGCTCATTTTACAAACTGGATCGTTGACGGATTATCCTGCAGCTATCTTCGGTTTCTGAATCGCTGCTTTCCATCTCTGAACTGAAAAACAGCCCTGCACTCTGCGCAGAGCTGTCCCGCCTCATTAACCTGCTTTTGCCTCACAATAGACACATCGATACCCGTCATCGGTCAGTCGGAACTCATGTCCCAGTTCCTGTTCTACCTGTGTGATGCAGCGGGGATTTTTACAGTGAATGACCCCTTTTAATATCTTTGGCCTTGTAAGCTTCTTCTTTTCCACAAGCACGCCGTTCCGAATCACATTAACCGTCGCTTCCGGATCAACAAACCCGATGATATCCAGATTAAACGGAACATCCGCATCAACCTTGATGATATCCTTTTTCCCAAGCTTTTCACTGTGTACATTCTTGATAATCGCAACCGAGAGATCGCTTGTATCGAGACCAAGAAGACGCACCAGTTCCATTCCCTTGCCGGCTGAAATATGGTCAATTACAACACCATTCTGAATACTGTCGATATTCATAGTCTTCCTGCCTCCTTCAGAAGCTTAATGATCAAAGCCATGCGCATGTATTTACCATTCAGCACCTGTTTGAAATAACATGCACGCGGATCTTCATCCACCGAAACCGAGATTTCATTCACCCGCGGCAGCGGATGCATGACGATCATCTTTTCCGGTGCCAGCTTCATTTTTTCTTCCGTCAGGATATAACTGTCTTTCAACCGCAGATATTCTTCTTCACTGAAGAACCGTTCCCGCTGAATCCGTGTCATGTACAGAATATCAAGATCCTTCAGCGAGCCTTCCAGATCCGTCGTCTGGGTATAAGGAATATCCTTTTTCCTGAGCACTCCCTTTTTCACATAACTCGGAAGCTTCAGTTCTTCCGGTGAGATCAGCACGAATTTCGTCCCCGCATAGCGTGACATCGCCGTACAGAGAGAATGTACCGTACGTCCGAATTTCAGATCACCGCATAAACCGATCGTAAGATTCTCAAACGAACCTTTCTCCCGATGGATCGTCAAAAGATCCGCCAGTGTCTGAGTCGGGTGGCAGTGTCCGCCATCGCCGGCATTGATCACCGGTACCGAGGCATTTCTCGCCGCAACCAGAGCCGCACCCTCTTTGGGATGACGCATGGCAATGATATCGACATAGTTGCTGACCGTCTTGATCGTATCGGCAACAGATTCTCCCTTTGCGGCACTGGAAGAACCTGCCTCTGACATTGAAATGACATGCCCGCCCAGTTCATACATCGCCGCTTCAAAACTCATCCGTGTTCTGGTGGAAGGCTCGAAAAACAGAGTTCCCAGTTTTTTCCTGCGGCAGACTTCTGCATATTTGTCCGGATCTTCGATGATGTCCTCGGCAGAGGCAATCAGCTCATCCAGTTCTTCAACCGAAAGATCCATGACATCAATAATGCTTCTCATTGGTTTTCTCCAATCCAGGATTCATCCGAAGGATTGTTTCGGAATGCGATCAGACGTTTTACATCGGATTCTTTGATATATCCCGTTTTTGCCGCAACCTCAGCAATACAGTCAAAGTCAGTCAGGGAATGGTTGATCACATTGGCTTCTTCCAGCCGCTCCAGACCTTTCTTCATGCCATAGGTAAAGATTGATACGACTCCAAGTACATCCGCCCCTGCTTCCCGCAGTACATTGACTACCTCAATTACACTTCCTCCGGTTGAAATCAGGTCTTCCACGACAACGACCTTCTGCCCTTTTTCCAGCTTTCCTTCGATCTGATTTTTCCGTCCATGATCCTTGGAGCCGCTGCGGACATATCCCATCGGTAATCCCATCAGATGTGCAGTGATCGCCGCATGCGCGATTCCTGCGGTAGAGGTTCCCATCAGTACTTCCGCTTCCGGATAGTATGTACGAATCAGTTCCGCCAGTCCTTCCTCCACATCATTGCGTACCTGCGGCGCAGTCAGTGTCAGACGGTTGTCGCAGTATACCGGGCTTTTGATTCCGCTCGCCCAGGTAAACGGTTCATCCGGCCGGAAGAATACTGCCTGGATTGAAAGAAGGTCTTCTGCAATTTTCTGTTTCAGTTCCATGATTCTTTTCTCCTTACTGCTGCTCTGCAGTCTATGTTTCTGCCATCTGCGGCAGTTCGATTACTTTCCAAGAAATTCCGCCGCACACCTGCGGTACGCGGCAACCGGATCCGAAGCCTGTGTGATCGGCCTGCCGACAACGATATAATCGGAACCCGCCTCTCTTGCCTTCGCCGGTGTCATGATCCGTTTCTGATCATCTTTTGCGCTGTCCGCAAAACGGACACCCGGTGTTACTGTCAGGAAGTCTGTTCCGCAGGCTGCATGAACTTTCGCTGCTTCCAGCGGGGAGCACACCACTCCGTCAAGGCCTGCATTTTTGGCATTTAATGCATAATGCATGACAACCTGATCGATTGGTTCATTGATCAGCAGTTCCTGTTCCAGCGCTTCCTGATCCGTTGAGGTCAGCTGTGTCACTGCAATCAGCAACGGTCTTGTGCCATCGCTTCTGGTAAGACCTTCCAGTGCTGCTTTCATCATTGCAGAAGTACCTGCCGCATGAAGATTACAGATATCCACATCCAGCGCGGAAAGCACCGCCATGGTTTTCTTAACGGTATTCGGAATGTCGTGCAGTTTCAGATCCAGAAAGATCGGATGGCCTCTTTTCTTGATTTTCTTCACGATCTCCGGCCCGCAGGCATAGAACAGTTCCATACCAATTTTTACAAACGGCTTTTCTTCCTGAAACTGTTCCAGGAAAGCCATCGTTTCTGCTTCCTGTGCAAAATCGCAGGCAATAATTACATCTTTTGCCATGGTATTGTTACTCCTTTCCGGCTATTCCGATAATATCCCGAAGGGAATCGATATGATACCGATCCATCACCTCCGGAAGCTGCTCAATAATAGTTTTGCATGCATACGGATCGACAAGATTTGCCGCACCGACTTCCACTGCCACAGCGCCTGCCATCATCATCTCGATGACATCCTCCGCAGTTGTAATGCCGCCCATTCCGATGACCGGAATCGATACGGCTTTTGCGGTCTGATACACCATGCGTACCGCCACCGGGAATACCGCGGGACCGGACAGACCGCCGGTCTGATTTGCCAGTAACGGCCTTCTCCGGTTCAGATCGATCCGCATCCCAAGAATCGTATTGATGAGACTGATCGCATCGGCACCGGCTTTTTCGCATGATCTGGCAATCGCAGCAATATCCGTAACATTGGGAGAGAGCTTTGCGATCAGCGGTTTCTGCGTATTCGCTTTGACCGCATGGATCACTTCATAAGCCTGGGCGGGATCCGTACCGAAACTCATTCCTCCTCCATGAACATTCGGACAGCTGATATTGATTTCAAGCCAGCCGACCTGTTCCTGCTGGTCGAGACGGCTCGCAGTTTCGACATAGTCTTCCACCGAAAATCCGCTGATATTTGCCATGACCGGTTTATGAAAGACTTTTTTCAGTTTTGGCAGTTCTTCACGGATTACCTTTTCCACTCCGGGATTCTGCAGACCTACTGCATTCAGCATTCCACCCGGGCACTCCGCAATACGCGGGGTTGGATTTCCAAACCGGGGATCACGGGTTGTTCCCTTGAAGGAAAATGTTCCGAGCAGGTTGATATCATACAGTTCGGCAAATTCATAACCGTATCCGAATGTACCGGAAGCGGGTATGACGGGATTATCCAGTGTGATCCCGCACAGCTCTGTTGTTAATCGTTCCATGCGAGATCCTCCTTATAGAATACCGGTCCTTCTTTGCATACACGCTTTGTCCCGTTTCTGGTCAGAATCGAACAGCCCATGCATGCGCCAAATCCGCATCCCATACGCTCTTCCAGACTGAACTGACCAAGGCCGTTCGTCTTGTGATAAACCGCTTTTAACATCGGCATCGGTCCGCAGGCATAAAAGAAGGAAGATGTTTCCGGCATTGCGTCTGTCACAAATCCCTTAGTACCGTAACTGCCGTCTGCCGTTGTCACAATAACCTTTGCGCCCAGTGTCCGAAATTCGTTTTCATAGAACACATCAGAAGCGGTATTAAATCCAAGTATGGCGGTGACTTCCTTTCCGGACTCGATCAGATTTTTTGCCAGCGCATAGAGCGGCGGCACACCGACACCACCGCCGAGCAGCAGCGGCTGTTTTCCTGCGGCGGAAAGATCATACCCGTTGCCAAGTTCCAGCAGCGTATCGATCACTTCGCCCGTCTTCATCCTGCTCATCTGATCGGTTCCTTTGCCGACCGTGCGGTATACCAGTGTCAGAAGATCTCCCTCCGCATCACATACCGAAATCGGTCTTCTCAGAAACAAGCCATCCAGCTTAAGGTTTACAAACTGTCCCGGCCGGATCGCTGCGCCGCAGATTCCGGACAGCTTCATTTCATAAACCGTCTCGTTCAGACTCCGGTTTGATTCAATTTTCAGTCGTTTTTGTTTCATATAGTTTTATGCGTCAATCGTCGAAATCGTCAGTGTTGTTTCTTCCAGTACATCGAGCAGTACGGACACCGTATCCAGTGACGTAAAAATCGTCACATTATATTCGGTTGCCAGCCGGCGGATCTTGGCGCCATCGCTGGCCTCCGACATATTTCCGGGATCCTGTGTATTGATCACGTATGCAAGATGTCCCTGACGGATCGCATCGGGTATATCTTCACTGTTTTCATTGATCTTATGCAGTACATGCGTGCGGATGCCGTTCTCTTTCAGGAAAGCGGCTGTGCCCGGGGTTGCCTGAATATTGAAACCAAGGTTATAGAACCGCCGGATCAGCGGAAGGCTTTCATTTTTATCCTTGTCCGCGACGGTCACAAAGATCGTTCCGTAATTCTGAAGATGCATACCGCCTGCCTGCAGTGCTTTATAGAGTGCACGGTTCAGCTTGTCATCATAACCGATTGCTTCTCCGGTGGATTTCATTTCCGGTGAGAGATAGGCATCCAGTCCTTTGATCTTATTGAAGGAGAATACCGGAACTTTGACATAGTGCCGTTTCTTTTCTTCCGGATACAGTTCAAAGATACCCTGTTCCTTAAGGCTCTTTCCAAGGATCACTTCGGTCGCGATGTCTGCCAGTGAATAACCCGTCGCTTTGGACAGGAATGGAACGGTTCTTGAAGAACGCGGATTGACCTCAATGATGTATACATTCTCATTGTGATCAACGATGAACTGAATGTTGTACAGGCCAATGATACCGATACCAAGTCCAAGCTTCTTGGCATACTGCAGAATGATTCCTTTCACCTTATCCGATACGCTGAATGTCGGATATACCGAGATCGAGTCACCGGAATGAATACCGGTGCGCTCAACCAGCTCCATGATTCCCGGTACAAACACATTCACTCCGTCACAGATTGCATCGACTTCCAGTTCCTTACCCTGGATGTAGTGATCTACCAGTACCGGTTTGTTTACATCGACATCAAAGGCCGATTTCAGATAGGTACGGAGATGATCTTCTCCGGAAACAATCTGCATCGCCCGTCCGCCAAGCACAAACGACGGTCTTACCAGTACCGGGAAGCCAATCTCCCTTGCGGCCTGAACACCTTCTTCAATACTCATAACTGCTTTGCCCTGCGGCTGAGGGATATTCAGTTCCTGCAGCACCTTTTCAAACAGATCGCGGTTCTCTGCACGCTCGATTGCGGCGCAGTCGGTACCGATCAGTTTCACGCCGCGTTCCATCAAGGGCTGTGCAAGGTTGATGGCAGTCTGACCGCCAAGCGAGCAGATCACGCCTTCCGGAGATTCAAAATCGATAATCGCCATGACATCTTCGGTAGTCAGCGGTTCAAAGTACAGTTTATCGGCTGTGGTGTAGTCGGTGGAAACCGTTTCCGGATTGTTGTTTATGATGATTGCTTCATAACCGGAGCGGCGGATCGTCTGAACCGCATGGACGGAGGAGTAGTCAAACTCCACGCCCTGACCGATACGGATCGGACCGGCGCCGATGACGATCACCTTTTTCCGATCGGAAAGACGGGACTGATTCTCTCCGGTATAGGAAGAATACAGATATGCAATGTAAGTTCCGGTGTGCAGCGTATCAACCATGCGGAATACCGGTACGATGTTGTGTTCTTTCCGCAAACGGTAGATTGAGATCTCATCCATATTCCACAGTTTTGCAATCGCCCGGTCAGAGAATCCCATGACCTTGGCATTCTTCAGTGTTTCGATATCATTCGAATGATCTTTCAGCACTGCTTCAAAGTCCACGATCTTTTTGATGCATTCCAGAAACAGCGGTGTGATCATGGTGAGTTTGTAAAGATTTTCAACCGATTCCTTCCGCCGCAGCAGTTCCGCTACCGCAAAGATTCCATCCGCACGGAATTCCTGCAGGTATTCTTTCAGCTGCTCATCACTGTAGTCATCAAACTTTTCCGCATGGAAATGACAGACGCCGGTCTCCAGAGAACGGACGGATTTCAGGAAACATTCTTCGAGGGTGGAGCCGATGCCCATAACCTCTCCAGTCGCCTTCATCTGTGTTCCCAAAACATTCGGCGCCAGCGGGAACTTGTCAAATGGGAAGCGAGGGAACTTTGCGACCAGATAATCCAGAGACGGTTCGATCGCTGCCGTTCCGCCGGCTACCGGAATCTCTTCAAGACACATACCAACCGCAATCTTTGCCGTTACCCTTGCGATCGGATAACCGCTGGCTTTGGATGCCAGTGCTGAAGAACGCGATACCCGCGGATTCACTTCAATCAGATAATATTCACTGCTTTCGGGATTCAGTGCGAACTGTACGTTACAGCCGCCTTCAATCTTCAGCTCCCGGATGATCCGGATCGCACTGTCATTGAGCATCTTCAGATCATGCTCATTCAGTGAAAGAATCGGCGCAACAACGATACTGTCGCCGGTATGCACACCAACCGGGTCTACATTCTCCATGCCGCAGATCGTAATCGCATGATCATTGGAATCCCGCATGACCTCGAATTCGATTTCCTTGTAGCCCTTTACGGATTTCTCAATCAGAACCTGATGGACCGGGGACAGCCTGAAGGCATTGATGCCGATCTCGACCAGTTCTTCTTCATTGTTGGCAAATCCTCCGCCGGTGCCGCCAAGCGTAAATGCCGGTCGCAATACAACCGGATATCCGATCTCCTTTGCGGCCTTCTTTGCCTCTTCAATGGAATAGGTGATCTCAGAGGGAATGACCGGTTCTCCGATCGATTCGCACATCTCTTTGAACAGCTCGCGGTCTTCTGCCCGTTCAATGCTTTCGCTGCTGGTACCGAGAAGTTCTGTTTCACATTCCTTCAGAATGCCCTTCTTTTCCAGCTGCATCGCAAGGTTGAGACCGGTCTGACCGCCAATGCCCGGAACGATCGCATCCGGACGTTCATAGCGAAGAATCTTCGCAATGTATTCCAGCGTCAGCGGTTCCATGTATACCTTGTCCGCAATGGAAGTATCCGTCATGATCGTAGCCGGATTGGAGTTGCAGAGAATGACCTGATAGCCCTCTTCCTTCAGCGCAAGACATGCCTGCGTGCCTGCGTAATCAAATTCAGCAGCCTGACCGATCACGATCGGACCCGAACCTATGATCAGAATCTTCTTAATATCCGTACGTTTTGCCATATTACTGATTTCCCCTTTCAAATACCGTCTTACCGTTTACTACCGTCTTCTGACAGATGCCGTTCACGTTCCATCCGTCAAACGGTGTGGCCTTTCCTTTTGACAGAAAGTTTTCGGAACGGATCACCGTCTTAGCTTCCAGATCCCAGATCGAATAATCATTTTCATTGAACGGGATTCCGAATCGTTTTCTCGGTTCATATACCAGCAGTTCCATCAGACGTTCCATCGTAACAATGTTCTTTTTGACGAGATACGTATAGAGCAGCGGGAATGCGGTTTCGATTCCCGTGATGCCAAATGCACTCTTCTGAAGTCCTTTGGATTTTTCTTCCATACTGTGAGGGGCATGATCCGTCGCAATCACATCGATCGTTTTGTCCTGTATTCCCCGGATCAGAGCTTCCCGGTCTTCTGCACTTCGAAGCGGCGGGTTCATCTTGAACCGGCCTTCCTCCTGCAGATCGTCTTCACACAGCAACAGATAATGCGGAGCGGTTTCACAGGTAACATCTATGCCGTCCGCCTTAGCCTGCCGGATCAGATCCACACTTTCTTTACATGAAATGTGGCATACGTGATATCCGCATCCGGTTTCCTTTGCCAGCTTCAGATCACGCTCGATCTGTCCCCACTCGCTTTCGGAGCAGATTCCCGGATGCCCGTTTGCTCTGGCATAACGGCCATCATGGATATAGCCTCCTCTCAGCAGTGTATTGTCTTCACAGTGCGCCGTGATCAGCTTTCCCAGCGCCTTTGCCCGAACCATTGCCTCTTTCATCATTTCTTCGGACTGAATGCCCCGGCCGTCATCTGAAAACGCGACAACCCGATCTTTCAGCAGCTCCATCGGCACCAGCTCTTCTCCGTCTTCATTAACGGTAATTGCCGCGTATGGATATACATGGATCACTGCATCTTTTTCAATGATCGCTTCCTGTACCGCCAGATGTTCCGGGCTGTCCGGAACCGGATTCAGATTCGGCATCGTACAGACTGCAGTATAACCGCCGGCTGCGGCTGCCATCGTACCGGTTCGGATCGTCTCCTTATAAGAAAAACCCGGCTCTCGCAAATGCACATGTACATCGCAAAAACCGGGAAGACGAACAGCCTGCTGTTCCGTTATCTTATTCATGAATCGTTCGTTTCTGACTGCGTTCATAACAAGCCCTCCGCAAGAATAAAGCCCTGCCGTAACCGGCAAGGCTCACAAGTTCTTCCTGTCAAAAGACTGCCCGCAATGTGGGTATCTTCTGAAAATAAGTGCTGCGCTGCTCTTGCCGATATCCCGTATCGACTTAAAGATTTCTTAAGTATACTATCACGGCCCCCAATCACATTCAACACTCATTTTTCATCCTTTAACACTGCAGTTCATGCATGTTCTTCTGTGGTATCGTAAAGCTGATATGGCTGTCTATGTACATACCTGCAATTCTCTGCTCGGTCTGATCCGCATGACTTCTGACGGACAGTCTTTGACTTCCCTGAAGTTTGAAGATCACCCCATGCCGGAAACATCCGCAGATCTGCCGGTTTTTGAACAGACAGAGCACTGGCTGAATCAGTATTTCAAGAATAAAATCCCCGATATTGATATCCCGGTGTTTCTTCCGGTCACACCGTTTCAAAATGAAGTGCTCTCTGTGGTTTCTTCCATTCCGTATGGAACGACGATGACCTATGATCAGGTTGCCAGACGAATCGCGTCCAAGCGCGGCATCCGGAACATGTCTGCTCAGGCTGTTGGCAATGCGCTTGCCCATAACCCGGTCTGGCTGATCATTCCCTGTCATCGCGTAATCGGAAAAAACGGAGAACTGACCGGCTATGCGGGAGGTCTTGAACGAAAGGCTTTTCTGTTGAAAATGGAACAGGAGCTCCTGTTCCAAATGACTCATCATCTCTTAAATAATGAGGAATAATAATCGGCCAGTTCCCCGATCATGGGCTTCATCCCTTCCAGTTCACTGTGCTTTCTGGTCTCAATCGTAATATGTTTCCCGTCTTCATATTCCAGATGCAGCGATACACTTTCCCCTTCTTCATCCGGTTCTTCTTCTGTCGGTGAACCGCCCCATCCAAAATAACCATCCTCATGGTTGCCGTAATTATTATTTTTATGACTGTACCTGCTGAAATCGTATTTCGTGACAGGATCGTACCGGAACAGGATTTCGGTGATGCGCTCATAGAAATCTTCCGGAACCTTCCGGTAATCAACGGAAACGGACTTCTCTTCTTTCCGGTCATAAACCGTAAGCATCAGAGGATAGAGCTCTCCGTCGACTGCGCTCTCTTCGCTGACACGAACGACCGAATAATCATATTCGATGAAATCCTGCTCATAAGCAAACCCGATCCGGCTGACCGGTGACGTTTCCTTTTCCGGCAGCAGGGACTCGTTCCCTTGTTGAAGAAACCATTGTGAAAAGACATCGTAGATTTCTTCGGACCACTGTGCATAAGGATCATTGAGATCTGTAAAGCTGAGTTTTTCCCCGCTTGCATAATCCGCGGTCAGCGTACATTTCTGATATTCCGGTGACAGACTGTAATTCACTTCATATACACCGTTTTTCTTAACCAGATCATACTTGTCGATGATTTCCTGCACCGATCGTAAAAGGGTTTCATCGGCCGGTACACGAACTCCGGAGTTTTCTTCCAGGGCCGTCACTGCGCCGGTTTCATCCGGGCTGACGCGGAATTCAAATGTATGGTTTTCCGTGGATGTCCAGCGGTTTGCCTGAAAGAACGACGTCGAAAATGCTGTGATGTCTTTTGACTGAATTTCCTTTGGCGCATTGTAGTCCGTTCTGTTGGTGCCTTCTCCGTCCACAGGTTCCGGTTCAGTCACCGGTTCCGGCTCCTTCTGACAGCCGGACAGACCCATTAACAAGGTGCCGGTAAGCAGTCCTGCCATCAACCGTCTGCCCCCTTTCGTCCATTTCTTCATAAGTACCTCTGTTATGTTCCGATTTCACGGGCATTCCCATTCATCGGTGATCATTCCTCATATGCATTGATCATGAGTTCCTGACGTTCTTCATCCGGATCCCTGTCCCACAACAGACACGCAAAATCAAACGGCTCTTCGTCCAGCTCTGCCGGCTTCAGTTCCGTGCTTCCTTCCTCGGAAACGTATTTGCCGCAGTTTTCTCCAAAATCCTCATCCGCATATTCAACGGTCATACGAGGTTCCGGAAACCGTTCCGCGATTTTCTGAAAGATCGGCAGCGGTGTTTTCCCCAGCGTATCAAAGGTGTACTCCAGAGTCGTCTCATCCCGGAACAGGATCCAGTCCAGCTCTTCCGGACCGGAAGGAACACCCCATTTTTCTTCTGCCTTTTCTCCCGGTTCCAGAGGAATGATCCGTTCAAAGGAAAGCGGGTTTTTTCCATCTTCGGAAGCCAGTGCCTGAACAAGTGCCTTCAATGGTTCCGGGGTTCCGGCAAATCGCATTTTATTTCTGACTGTGTTTTCCATTTCGTCGCTCCTTTACAGTTTTCGATACAGATCTTCGGGTTTCAGCCCGTTCTTTTTTGCGAGAATGTTCCAGTTTCGGTTGGCGATTTCAAGATACAGCCATCTTGGAAATCCATATGGTTCGGCATACAGATCATCCGTCTTTTTTCCACTGTTGACAGCTTCCAGAAGACGGCTCATGCCTTTGGCGATTCTGCTGGAAGGCCAGCCATTAAATGGCAGTATCTGCATCAGCGTCCCGATCAGCTCACCGGCGCTTACACCCAGTCCGCCGCAGTATTCAAATCCCATCTTCAAACACCATTGCCGGACTTCCTCAAAGAGATTCACCAGCTGTCTGCTTTCATACAGCCCCATATTTGACAGTACATAGATCCGTTTGGATCTGCCCTGATACTTCGTTTCAAATAATTCCATCAGCCGGATCAGCTGAGAAGGCAGCCCGTCTACATATAACGGCATACAGAGAACCACCGTCGAAGCATCTTCCACAGCAGCCACCAGATCTTCCATGGAATTCAGATACTTCTTAAGATCCAGGATTTCATATTCTCCCTGCAGTCCTTTTGCCAGTTCTCTTGCCAGTACGGCAGAGTTTCCGTTTTCCGAACGCATGCTGGCATTGAGCAGAACGGTTCTTCCTTCCGGAATATCCTGTTCTTCCCGTTTCGATGCGGCTGTACTGTCATTGATAAAGATTACTTCTTTTACCGATCCCCGAAAATTGGCACAGACCGCTGTTACATAGCGTTCAGCACTTTCCTTTTCTTCCGGAGAAAGATTATCTCCCCGAAAGATAAACGTAAATGGCTTATCTTCATCGTAACGTTTCTGATGATGTGTTTCTCCGTTGATCACTTCAAACTGAGGCAGTACATAACCAAGGCAGCGGTCAAAGACATTCTTCACAAAACCGGAAAACCCGCCATAGGTATATCTGCTGATGACTGTGACCGCTTCTGCCTGATGGATCCGTTTTCCCATATCTTCATAGCCGTCTTTGATCACACACGTTCCCGGCGTTTTATTCCAACAGGAAAAGCATCCGACGCAGGGACGG
>JAEEGL016256783.1_pt1 | contig 12363 bp, 11 predicted proteins | sample 9134231 | NCBI WGS metagenome assembly JAEEGL01 (sample SAMN16246548, study PRJNA631951) | gut metagenome | biome: gut microbiome; feature: rumen; material: fiber-attached | host: Bos | place: Iran: Karaj | collected 2018-10 | reverse complement strand
TTAATACGTCATGCGACAGAAGATAGTACATCCACTGGTACTCCAAATGTTGGCGCAACATTTGTAAGAACTGATAGTACAGGTACAGAATATGGTACTTCAATTACTAGTGATGCGAATGGTGATGCAGTATTTAATAATGTTCCTTTTGCAGCAACTGGAGCGCCAATAATCTATTATAAACAAACAGCTTCTGATGGTAACCACGAATTTGATAATACTGTTCAGAATACTACAATGACAACTGATACATTAACTATTCAAGTTCAAAACACTTTAGGGGCTTTAAGAACTATTAATTTAACGGATGCTAATTATGCAAATTTACCAATTGATAGTGCAACACTTACACTTACAAATTAAGAGGAGAAATCCTCTTTTTTTGATTGTAATATTGTGTTATAATTGAAATAGTTTGGAGGTTTAACATGAAAAAAGTAAAATGTTGTGGAACAATAATTGTTAAAGATAATAAAGTATTACTAGTTTACCAAAATAATGATGTTTGGGGATTTCCTAAAGGACATATGGAAGAAGGAGAAACTGAAATAGAAACTGCTATTCGTGAAACTAAGGAAGAAACAAATATTGATGTTGAAATTGATGAAAGCAAGCGTTATGAACTTAGTTATATAACAGATAGAGGTGTCGATAAGACAGTAGTATTATTTTTAGCTAAACCTTTAAATAATATTATTATTAAACAAGATAAAGAAATTACTGAAGTACGTTATGTAGATTTTAATGAAGCTTTTGATATTATTAATTATGATAATTTAAAGGTAGTATGGAAAAAGGTAATTGAAGAAAATTTTTAGTGGGGGAATTATATGAAAAAAAGATTATTAGAAATAGGTATAAATGTTTTTTTAGCACTTATAATTGTTTTTTCATTTATTGTTGTAGGATTTATCAATAATAATATTTTTTGCTTATTTTTAGCTATTATATTTTATAGTTTTATTTCAAAATCTTCTAAGATTAAACCTACTGGAAGATTAAAAAAATGGATTATAGTAACTTCTATGTTATTTGCAGTTTTTGAAGTTGTTGGTCATGTAACTGATATTAATATGCGAAATTATGATGTTAGTATTATTGGAAGCGTTTTTAAAATTAAAAATATTATATCTATTGGTGGCTTATTTACTTTCTTTTATTATTTATTATCATATATTTATTATTATTTATGTCATTTCTCTTTTACAAAGAAAGATAATTATAATACTAAAAAGTTATTTATAATATTTTTGATTGTTATGTTAATTGGATGGAGTATTTATTTTCTTACTCATTTTCCAGGAATATTATCTTCTGATTCATTTGATATATTAGGACAAATTAAAGGTGATAGACCAATTAATAATCATCATCCAGTATTTTATACATTATATATTAAATTATTTTATGAAATAGGGGTTGCACTTTTTCATTCGACAGAAGGTGGAGTAGCAGTGTTTTCAATAGCTCAGATGATTACGCTTGCTGCTGCTTCATCATATCTTTTAGTTTTTCTTTATAAAAAGAAGATTCCTATACTATTTATATTATTATTTTTAATGTTTTTTACATTTTCACCAATTATGGGATTTTATTCTATAACTATGTGGAAAGATGTATTATTTGGAGCTGTTTTCACATTATTTATAATTAGTATTTATAAATTATGTGAAGATGTAAATAGATTTAAAGTAGGAAATTGTATATTTTTTATTATTACTTCTATTTTAGTAAACTTATTAAGAAATAATGCTATATTTATATATATAGTATTTATTCCATTCTTTATTTATATTTTTAGAAAAAAATTAAAAGAAGCAATTATTATAATTATTTCAATATTAATACTTTTCTTTACTATAAAATATTCAGTATTAAATTTATTAAATGCTCCAGAGCCATCATCATCTGAATTAATTGCTATACCACTTCAACAAGTTGCTCGTATTGTAGTTAAAGATGGTAATATAAGTGATGATGAAAGAAAACTAATTAATGATTTAATAAGTATTGATACAATTAAACAAGTTTATGCGCCAGAAATTGTAGATAATATTAAATTTAATCCAAATTATCATGCTGCTATATTTAATGATAATAAAGGTAAATATCTTGGATTATGGTTAAACCTTGTTATTAAAAATCTTGATATATCTGTGGATTCATATTTATGTAGTACTTTGGGATATTGGTATCCAAATTATTACAAAGATGCTATGGTTACTTGTGATACTGATAATGACTATAATTATAAACAAAAAAATATTATTTTTTCACTTGCATATCGTTATACTCAGAAAGTTGCATCTACAGAAATCTCTATATTTTCACTTCAATATAGTATAGCTTTATATTTCTATATTGCATTTATATTTATGGGTGTAGTAATAGTTAAGAAAATTAAAAATTATATTTTATGTTATATACCTATTTGGGGATTATGGCTTACTCTTATGATAGCTACACCTGATAATGGAGTGTTTAGATATATATTTGGAGTAGTAGTTGCTTTACCACTATTAATATCTATTCCATATATGAAAGATAATGAATAAAAGGAAGATTTATCTTCCTTTTTTAATTTTTCCTTCAAAGATAGTTTCATTAGTTCCTTTTAAATAAGCATGATTATATTTTTTATCATAATAAACATTTAATATTCCCATAGGTAAATGGACATTACAATTATTGTTTAATTTATTAGTTATAATACCGGCAACAACAGCAGCAACACTTCCAGTACCACATGCAAGAGTTTCACCAGAACCACGTTCCCATACACGCATTTTAATATTATTTTTATCAATTATTTCAATGAATTCTACATTAGTTTTATTTGGAAAAATTGGCTGATTTTCTAATTTATAACCGATATCAGAAATATCTAGTTTATCAATTGATTTCATAAAAATAATACAGTGGGGATTTCCAACCGAAAGAGCAGTAAATAAATAATTAGTATTATTTATATTAATTGGGTGATTTATACATGTTTTTTCATCAATATTAACTGGTATTTTAGATGATTCTAATTCTATATTTCCCATATCAACAATAATAGAATCAATTTTTTTGTTATTGATAATTAGTTTTATATTTTTTATTCCAGCTTTAGTTTCAATAGTTAAATAATCATCAGTTTTAATTTTATTGTCATATATGTATTTGGCAAGTCCTCTAATACCATTACCACACATTTCAGCTTCTGATCCATCACTATTAAAAATGCGCATTTTAAAATCAGCAATATTAGATTTTTCTAGTAATATGATACCATCTGCTCCTATACCAATATGTCTATTACATAATCTTTTAATATCATCACTATTTAGTTTAATTTTATTATTTAAATTATTAAAATAAATATAATCATTACCAAGACCATGTATTTTAGTAAACTTCATAAATCCTCCTAAAAAAAGCCTTTTAGGCTTACATTACATGATAATTAGTTTCACTAAAAGAATTATATGTTGTACCATCTTTAATAGTAGATTCTAGTTTAGTTATTCTTCTATCAAGTATATTAATTTGTTTTTGTAAATCATCAAAATTATTATTATTTGTTTGAGGTATTGTATACATTTGATCATTGTACATTGGCATCATATTTGGCATCATACCCATTGGATTTCCATACATAGGATATGGTGGCATACCACAATTTCTATCATTTTTTTTCATAAATTCACTCCTTTTAAACTTTTCAATTAATTATATGCATAAATTTATAAATGGTTCTTGTTATGAATAACTAATTATGTTATATTATTTGTGCTGAGGTGTTAATATGCGACTAAGACATGTTAAAAATGCAGATAATATTATTGAAAAATCTGAATATGTTATAAAAAATAGTGAAGAATTTAAAAGTAAATGGTTTAAAGTATTTAATAATAATAATCCAATCCATATAGAAATTGGTATGGGCAAAGGTTCTTTTATTATAAATATGGCACTTAAATATCCTAGTATTAATTTTATTGGTATTGAAAAATTTGATAGTGTTATGGCAAGGGCTATTCAAAAATTGGAAAATATGGATATTCCAAATTTAAAATTAGTAAGAATGGATGCTGAAGAAATAACAAATGTTTTTTCTAAAGAAGTAGATACTATATATTTAAATTTTTCTGACCCATGGCCTAAGAAACGTCATGAAAGAAGAAGACTTACTAGTAGAGAATATTTAGAAAGATATGATTTAATTTTCAAAAATAAAGCACATATTATTCAAAAAACTGATAATAGTGAATTATTTAGTTTTTCGATTAAATCTTTTAATAACTATGGTTATACTATTAATGATTTAACGTTTGATTTACAACAAGAAAATTATCCTGATAATGTGGAAACTGAATATGAAAAACGTTATAAACAAAGAGGTAATCATATATATAGAATAGATGTAGAAAAATAGATATACATAACTTTACATTGCAAATCAAGGAAAAACTTTTTTTTCTTTTTTTTTTTTGATATACTATGTGTAAGAGTGGTGAATAATGAAAAGAATAATAATGTTAATTTGTTTACTAACACTTGTTAGTGGATGTACCGTTGTTAGAATAGATACCACAGATATTGATAATACTATAAGTATAATCTTATCTAAAGAAAATAAATTATATAATCATGTTGGTAAAGGATATAAGTATTATGTACCAAGAGGTGTTACTTATATTGATACAGATGAATATAATGATAAATTATATTCTGATGGTGATTATTATTATTTATATATTGATGCAGTAAGTTATTATTATCAAGTACCAATGGTGTATGATGAAAATAAAGATGTATACTATTCTAAGAAACTAAATATTGATGGTAAAAATGGATATGTAGAAATTACAAAACAAAAAAATAATAAATATTTAATTAATTTTGTTTATAACTATGCACGTATTGAAACAGTAGTTGATAAAGATAAAATTAATACTGCAATATTAAATTGTTCATACATTCTTTCGACAATAAAGTTTAATTATAATGTAGTAAAATTAATGCTAGATGAAGATTACTTAACAAAAATGGAAGAGAAGTATGACAAATTTGAACCAAGAAAAAATGTAAGTACTCATATTGACTTTGTTGATGAAAATAAAGAAGAACAAGATGAAGAGGAAACAGAAGAAGAAATAAATGATAATGAAAGTATAGAGGTGGAATAAATGGGATTATTATCAAAATTTAAAAATATTTTTGTGGAAGAATATGAAGAAGAGGAAATAGAAATTCCTGAAAAGAAAATTGAGAAAAAAGAAAGAGATTTTGAACCTTTTGTTAGACAACAAAAACCAGAATTTACAAAAATAGAACCTGAAGCACCAATTAAACCGATTGCTCCAGAAAAACCAGTAAGTATACCAAAACCAGAACCAGAAATCAAACCAATTATTAAAGAGGAAGAAACAATTAAAATTGAAACTCCTCCAAAAAAAGAAGAAAAGTTTATTTTTCCAGTTTACTTTGATGAAAAAGATTTTGAAGCTGAGAAAAAAGAACCAAAACCAGCTCCACGTGTAGAAAAGAAAGTTGAAATACAACCAAGACGTGAAGTAAAAATTGAAACAAAAGAAGTAAAAACTGAATCTTCATATAAAGAAGCATATAATAAGAAAACACAAGTGAGAGAAGAAAGACATATATTTAAACCAACACCAATTATTTCACCTGTATATGGTATTCTAGATAAAAACTATTACAAAGAAGATATTGTTGTTTCAACACCAAATTCTAGAACACATTATACATCAACAAGTAAAACAATTACTATTGATGATGTACGTAATAAAGCATTTGGTAGTTTAGAAGATGAACTTGCTGATACAATTTTAACAGATGAAAAAGAAGAAGCAAAAACAGAAATAGATAACGATATTATCAATGAAAAAGATTTTGAATTTGCCGTTGAAGAAGATAAAAAAAGAGATATAGGTAAGGATAACTTAAAATCTGATATTGAAGCTTTATTAAATAATGATGAATTTACTAGTGCTTTAAACTTTAAGAAAACTAAGATTGAAGATATTCCTGAAAAGAAAGAGAAAAAAGAAGAAAAGAAAATAGATGATGATGACTCTTTAATTGATGATATTGTAAGACTTGCAACAGATGAAGATGAAAGTTTTGAAACTGATAAAAAAAGTAAAGAAGTAAAAATAAATACAGAAGAAGATAATTCTTATGAAGATGCTAATGACTTAGCAGATAATGATTTATTTAGTTTGATTGATTCAATGTATGATAAGGAGGATAAATAATGGATGAATTAAATTCTATTTTACCTGTCATATTATACTTTGCATTAATCATACTATGTATTGTATTAATTATTTTCTTAATTAAATTACTTGGTACAATTAAGAAAGTTAATGAAACAATTGATAATGCTAATGATAAGATAGCAAAACTTGATAAAGCAGTATCGCTTGTTGATACACTTGCTGATACAATTTCTCTTATTGGAGATAAAGTAGTAGGTGTATTCACATCTGGTATTGGTAAATTATTTAAGAAAAAAGATAAAAGTGAAAAAGGAGATAATGAAGATGAGTAAAGATAAGAAAAAAAGTGGAGCTGGAAAATTTGTAGCAGGAGCACTTGTAGGGGTAGCACTTGGAGTTTTATTTGCACCTAAAAAAGGTAGTGAAACTAGAAAAGAATTAAAAGCTAAATTAGATGAAATGTTAAATAAAGCAAAAGATATTGATATGGATGAAGTAAAAGCAAATATTGAAAAGAAAGTAAATGAAATTAAAGCTGAATTAGAAGATTTAGATAAAGAAAAAGCTTTAAAAATTGCTAAAGAAAAAGCAAAAAAATTAAAAGAAAAAGCTGAAGATTTATTTAATTATGCAGTTGCTAAAGGAACACCAGTACTTGAAAAAACAGCATCTTCTATTCGTGAAAAAACAATTGTTGTAACAAAAGAAGTACTTGAAAAATTAGAAAAAGCACAAAATGAATCAAAAAGTAAAAAGGAAGATTAATCCTTCCTTTTTTAATTTAATTATTATATAATTATGATAGGGTGATGATATGAAAAAAATAATAACTGTTGATGGAAATGAAGCTTGTAGTAATTCAGCTTATTTATTTACAGAACTTGCAGGTATTTATCCAATAACTCCTTCAAGTCCAATGGCAGAACATGTTGATGAATGGAGTGCAAGTGAAAGAACTAATTTATTTAATGATAAAGTAAAAGTTATTGAAATGCAAAGTGAAGCAGGAGCTGCTGGACTTGTTCATGGTTCTTTATCTTCAGGAACTTTAACAACTACTTTTACTTCTAGTCAAGGATTATTACTTATGATTCCAAATATGTATAAAATAGCTGGAGAAATGCTTCCTGCTGTATTTCATGTAGCAGCACGTTCTATAGCTAGTCATGCACTTTCAATATTTGGAGATCATCAAGATATATATGCAACAAGAAGTACTGGTTTTTGTATGCTAGCATCTTCATCAGTACAAGATGCAGCAATTCTATCTAGTGTTGCCCATTTATCAGCAATTAAATCTAGTTTACCATTTATACATTTTTTTGATGGTTTTAGAACTAGTCATGAAATACAAAAAATAGAAGTATTAGAAAAAGAAGATTATGAAGATTTAATTGATTATAAGGCTCTTCAAAAATTTAGAGATAGGGCTCTTAATGTCAATAAACCATATACCAAAGGTACTGCTGAAAATGATGATATTTATTTTCAAAGTGTAGAAGCAAGAAATAGTTTTTATTTAGATATACCTGATATAGTTAATTATTACATGGAAGAAATTAATAAAAAAACTGGTTTTGATTATAAACCATTTAATTATTATGGAAGTAATGATGCTGAAGAAATCATTGTTTGCATGGGATCATGCTGTGAAACAATTAAAGCTACAATTGATAAACTAAATAGTAATAATTATAATGTAGGACTTATTGAAGTACATTTATATCGTCCATTTAGTTTAGAATATTTCTTAAATGTTTTACCAAAATCAGTTAAAAAAGTAGCTGTGCTTGATCGTACTAAAGAAAATGGTTCTCTTGGTGAACCATTATACTTAGATATTGTAACTGCTCTTCAAAATACAGATATTAAAATATATGGTGGTCGCTATGGTCTTTCTAGTAAAGATACTAAACCAGCAGATATTAAAGCAGTATTTGATATGTTAAAAAATGATCCATATCATAACTTTACAATTGGTATTAATGATGATGTAACTAATTTAAGTTTAAAAGTTGATAATGATTTTAAAATAAGTGATAGTGATGAATTATTAATATATGGTTTTGGTTCTGATGGTATGGTTAGTGCTTCAAAAACACTTATTAAATTAATTGGTGAAAATACTGATAAATATGTACAAGGATATTTTCAATATGATTCTAAAAAATCTGGCGGTGTAACTATTAGTCATTTAAGATTTAATGATAATAAAATAAGAAATGAATACTATTGTCAAAATCCTAAATTAGTAGTACTTTCAAAAGAACAATATTTAGAAGAATTTGATTTATTATCTAATATTAAAGAAAATGGTATATTTGTTATTAATACAATAAAAAATGACGAAGAATTAAATAAAATATTACCTAATTTAGCTAAAAAAATAATTAAAGAAAAAAATATTAAAGTCTATAAAATTAATGCATATGAAATCGCAAATAATAATCATATTCCAGGTAAAATAAGTACTATTATGGAAACAGTAATAGTTAAATTACTTGATTTACTTCCATTTGATGAAGCATATTCTAAATTGGAAGAATATATTAAAACTAAATTTAGTAAAAAAGGTACAGAAATAGTAGAGTGTAATTTAAATGCTATTAAAGTAGCTATTGAATCTTTAAGTGAAGTAGAGATTGATGATAATGAAACATATGATATAGAGGTAGATAAAAAATCTATATTTGATATGATACTTAAAAGAAAAGGTAATGAACTTCCTGTATCAGCTTTTTTAAAAAATCCAGATGGAGTATTTGCACCTGGAACAAGTAAATTAGAGAAAAAAGGAATTTCTGATACAATTCCTAAATACTTATCTGAAAACTGTATTAGTTGTAATATGTGTTCATTTGTTTGTCCTCATAGTGTTATAAGACCATTTATATTAGATGAAGAAGAATATAATGAACTTGAAGATAGTATGAAAACTGATATGAAAGAAGTAGTTATTAATGATACTACATATTATTATACTGTAGCTTTATCAATCAAAGATTGTACTGGATGTGGTGTTTGCTTAAAAACATGTCCTGCTAAAGAGAAAGCTATTGTACCATATGAATATACAAAAGAAGAAAAAGAAGAAAAACAAAAATTATTTGATTATTTAGATAGCCATATTACAAATAAAAATTTATTTAATAAAAATACTATTAAAGGTAGTCAATTTGAAAGACCAAAATTTGAATTTTGTGGAGCCTGTGCTGGTTGTGGTGAAACACCATATATTAAATTATTAACACAATTATTTGGTAAAGAATTAATAATAAGTAATGCAACTGGTTGTTCATCTATTTATGGTGGTAGTGCTCCAATTACACCATATAGTGTACCATGGGCTAATTCATTATTTGAAGATAATGCTGAATATGGACTTGGGATTCATATGGGAATTGAAAAATTAAGAAATAGAATTAAAAATATAATGCAAGAAAATATGGATAATCCAAATAGAGAATTATTTCAAACTTGGATTGATAATATGTATGATTATAATATTACTAAAGGAGTATATTTATCACTTGACTATAAAACAGCACCTAAAGAACTTATTATGTTAAAAGAATATATTACTTATAGTTGTGTATGGGCTATTGGTGGTGATGGCTGGGCATATGATATTGGATTTAGTGGTATTGATCATGCTCTTGCAAGTGATGAAAATATTAATATTTTAGTTCTTGATAGTCAGGTATATTCAAATACTGGTGGACAAGCTTCTAAAGCAAGTCCAAAAGGAGCTATTGCTTCATTCGCATCAAGTGGTAAAAAACAAAATAATAAAGATTTAGCTCGTATTGCTCTAGCATATCCAAATGCTTATGTTGCTCAAATATCATTAGGAGCAAATGGTATGCAAGCAATTAAGGCATTTAATGAAGCTAAAAACCATATAGGACCATCTATAATAATCGCATATTGTCCATGTATTTCACATGGTATAGAAGGTGGAATGGTTAATTCTAGTATTATGGAAAAAGCTGCTGTAATGAGTGGATACTTCCCAATATTTAGACGTAATCCAGATACTAATACATTTACTTTTGATAGTAAAAATATTGATTTTGATTTATATGAAGATTTCTTATATAAACAAATTAGATATAAAATGTTATATAAAGTAAATAAGGAACATGCAGAAGAATTAATAAAAGAAAATAAAGAATTTGCTATGAAAAGAGTAGAATACTATAAAAGCTTAGAAACTAAGGTTGACGACTAGTTGACAACTCAAAAAAATATTTTGTTGCAAAATAAAATGGCCATATAATATAATATTCTTAGGGTAACAGGTATGCCCAAAAGAATAAAGGGGGATGCTAGAAGCATCGATTCGGCCAAAGAAAAAAGAACGACTAATAGTTCTTTTTTTCGTATAAAAAAATTGGAACTGTCCCCCTGAGAACAGTTCCATAAAAGAATAAAAAGGGGTTGGCTAGTGTGATACTAGCACCAATTCGCCTAATTCGAATTGGTGATTACTATACTAATCGAAAAAGGTAAATTTGTCAATATTTTTTTGAATAAAAATTTAAAAAAAATTAAATATAATTATTATACTTGCATATTAAATTAAAAATATATATAATAAATATGTTATGCCGAAATAGCTTAGCTGGTAGAGCAGCTGTCTCGTAATCAGCAGGTCGTAGGTTCAAGTCCTATTTTCGGCACCATACGAATGTTACCGTTGAATATTATATTTCAACGTTTTTTTATTAATTACATAGTTTAATGTTATAATATAAATAAAGTTGGTGATATTATGGGATTAGATAGTAATTTATTTGTTAAAAAAATTACACTTGAGAAAGATAAAATTGAATCATTTGATAAATATCCATTTAATATTGATATTGTTAAAAATTTTGAAGAATTAGAATTTGATACACCAGTAACATTTTTTGTAGGAGAAAATGGTATTGGTAAATCAACTTTTATTGAAGCACTTGCTGTTGCTCTTGGACTTCCTGCTGAAGGTGGTACTGAAAACTTTAGATATAATACTAAAAATACAACATCTAATTTATCTGATTATTTAAGAGTTGCTAAATATAATAAACCTAGAACGAAATTTTTTTTAAGAGCAGAAAGTTTTTATAATTTTTCTACAGAAGTTCAAAGATTAGTTGAAGAAGATGGATTTGCTTCTTTATATAGTTCATATGGAGGTAATTTACATGCGTGTTCTCATGGTGAGTCTTTCTTAAAACTTGTTGAAAATAGATTTTCAGAAAATGGTTTATATATTTTAGATGAACCAGAAGCAGCACTATCTCCACAAAGACAAATGTCACTTTTATGTCTTATTGATAAGCTTGTAAAAGAGGGTAGTCAGTTTATAATTGCCACACACTCTCCAATATTAATAAGTTATAGAGATGGTAAAATACTTGATTTGAATGATAATTTTAAAGAAGTTAAATATAAAGATACTGATATATATAATCTTTACAAAATGTATTTAGATGATGCTGAAGGTATGCAACATAGATTATTAGATTAAAAAGTGTGTTATGTAATTTAGTAGCACACTTTTTTTGTAATTATAATTGAATAATTATTATATGTATGTTATCATATATAACTAATAATTATTATTATTCTATATATAATGGAAGGTGAAATTATGGCAGAAAACATATCATTAAATACAGAAAAAGAAACATATGATAAAATTCTTAATATTATATTAAAATATTGTGGTGAAGCTGAAGATAGAATGAAATCTTTAGGTGATGGTAGAGTAAGTCCATGTATAGAAATTGAATTTATATTTATGGAGAAAGAAAATAAAACATATTTTACTTTTCTTTATGGAAATAGACATAAGAAAACATCAACTTCAGATGATTTTGAAATAGATGGTATAATCTCTGATAATATTGTAATAGGTTTAATTAATAAGTTGCTTTTAGATCATGAAACTGTAAGATATTTTAGTGTTGGTGATTTAGAAATAATATTTAATCTCGGTATAAATTATAATGAAAATAGTTTAAAAGGAATTAATTGTGACGATATAGGAATAGTCTTTGATTTTTATCATTATCCTAATAGAGAAAAACTAATGGAACATTATCTTAATATGTTTGCACTTAATTATTTGGATAAACTTAAAAAT
>JAEEGL015548447.1_pt1 | contig 12363 bp, 9 predicted proteins | sample 9134231 | NCBI WGS metagenome assembly JAEEGL01 (sample SAMN16246548, study PRJNA631951) | gut metagenome | biome: gut microbiome; feature: rumen; material: fiber-attached | host: Bos | place: Iran: Karaj | collected 2018-10 | reverse complement strand
CACGTCGATGTTATGCTGCAGGAGGTCCACATCGGTAAAGATAGCGTTGTTGATGCGCTGCAGCACGTAGTCGGGTGCCGTGCCGACAGTTTCCACTCTGTAAGTATCGTTGATGAGTCCGTTGCCCAATGGGCGCACGTCGGTCACCTCGCCTTCCAGCAGGAAGTGAGACAGGATGGTGTTGAAATCTAAGGTCTTCATATTAAATATAGGTTTTTAATTTTCAATTCTCCATTTTCAATTATCAATTTGAATGCCACTCGCGGCTTTCATGATCTGTTGGTTGATCTGAGTGGCAAAGGTCACGGGGTGTTCAATGAGCTGGAACTCGTTAGCCACCTCACCTGTGGACACTGTCACGGTGCCATAGCTGAGCATACGGCCTATGATGCTTTGCGAAATGCTCACGCCCTCGCAGCGACGCAGTACCAAATCGGTGGACTCGCGACGCACCAAGCCACGCTTCAGGATCAGTCGGCGATTGGTCAGTATGTATTTGCGTCCGCCATAGAGGTTCAGCGCCCAGATACCTGCCACGACAAGCAGCAACACCGACATGCATATCTGCATGATTAGCGTCACGTCGCTGGTGGGAATGGCAAACAAACCGATGGCAATGAGCAGCAGCACAAACGGTTTCCAATAGATCATCCAATGTTGGCGAGCCTCGTAAATGATTTGTTCGCCTTCCATAAGGTTCTTTTCGATGTAGCTCATAAGGGAATTTTCAGATTTACGATTTACGGATTTACGATTTTATATTATGATTATCGGTCGATTTCTCAGCACAAAGTTACGAATTAGTGAGCGAAAAACCAAATTTATTTGAGTTTTTCCAAACGAAAGTAATTTCGGCCTGCCAAAGTTACGAAATCTTTTTATAAAACAACAAAAAAAGCTAATAATCTTTTGTTTTGCGGTCTTCTTTTCGTAACTTTGTGCAGAGAAATCAAACTAAAAACTTAAGTGATATGAAAAGAATCCTCATCACCGTTTGCATGACCTTCATGCTATCATGTGTAGCCGCGCTGGCCCAAGTGGCTAACTACGACGTAGTACCCCTACCCAAGAGCATCAACCAAACCAACGCACCAGGCTTCGTGCTTGGCGAACAGGTGGCCGTTCTCTATGCCGAAGGCAATGCCGAGATGGAGCGCAATGCCCACTTCCTGAGCGACTACGTTCGTGAAATGACACATCTACAGCTGGCTTGTCAGGCCGTACCCGCTAAGACGAAGATGGCAAAGGCCGGAAGGGGCAACATCGTGCTGACTCTTGACCCGAAAATGGCAGGTGGCGACGAAGCCTACGCCATCAGCGTGGGTGCAAAAGGTGTTACCATCAGTGGTCGTACCGCAGAAGGCGTGTTCCGTGGCATACAGACGCTGCGCAAGTCGCTGCCTGTGGTAAAGGAGAAGCCGCTGGCCATCAGCCTGCCTGCCGTCGCCATTCAGGACGAGCCCCGCTTCGTCTATCGCGGCATGCACCTCGATTGCTCGCGCCACTTCTACAGCGTTGAGTTCGTGAAAGAATACATCGACCTGATTGCCCTACATGGCATGAACCGCTTCCACTGGCACATTACCGACGACCAAGGCTGGCGTTTCGAGGTGAAGAAATATCCGCGGTTGACCCAAGTGGGCGGATGGCGCTCAGGAACAATCGTGGGTCGTAACTCCATCGTCGACGACGGCCAACGCTACGGAGGCTTTTACACACAGGAGGAGTGTCGCGAGATCGTGAAATATGCCGCCGACCGTTTCATCACCATCGTACCCGAAATCGACATGCCCGGACACATGGTGGCTGCATTGGCAGCCTATCCAGAACTGGGATGCACGGGTGGCCCTTACGAGGTGGAGCATCACTGGGGCGTTTTTGCCGATGTGCTGTGCCCAGGCAAGGAGAAGACCTTCCAGTTTGTGGAAGATGTGCTGAGCGAAGTCATTGACGTATTCCCCTCGACGTATATCCACATCGGTGGCGACGAAAGCCCGCGCGACCGTTGGAAGGAGTGTCCGCTCTGCCAACAGCGCATCCATCAAGAGGGCATCAAGGCCGAAGGCAAGCAAAGCGCAGAGGATCGCCTGCAGGGTTACTTCACGAAACGCGTCGAGAAGTTCCTCCACGCCAAGGGAAAGCGCCTCATTGGCTGGGACGAACTACTGGGTTGCGACATCGATACCACTGCCACCATCATGTCGTGGACGGGTGCTGAACCCGGTGCACGTGGTGCCAAGCTGGGCCACGATGTCATCATGACGCCCAACTCACCGATGTACTTCGACCACTATCAGACCGATAAGACCTGGAACGAGCCTCTGGCCATCGGTGGTCACGCACCTGTACAGAAGGTCTATGCCTTTGAACCCGTGGCCGAAGACCTCACACCAGCACAAGCCCGCCACATTCTGGGCGTGCAAGCCAACGTCTGGTGCGAATACATCTCTACTCCTAAATGGGTCGAGTACATGGTGCTGCCGCGTATGGCTGCCCTTGCCGAAGTGCAGTGGCTCAATCCTGAGCAGAAAGACTACGATGCCTTCCTGGTGCGCCTTGCCCGACTGAAGGAGATCTACGACCTGCACCACTGGACGGTAGCACAGCACGTGTTTAAGTAACCCCTACACTACCCTGTCAGCTATGGAATTCTTCATCAACATCCTTATCGCCGCTCTCCTGGGCGGAGCCATTGGTCTGGAACGTGAGTACAGGGCCAAGGAGGCTGGCTTTCGCACTCACTTCCTCGTGGCTTTGGGTGCAGCACTCTTCATGATTCTGTCGGCACACGGCTTCGATGGCGTTCTTGTGACCGACAACCATCGCCTCGACGTGTCGCGTATTGCAGCACAGGTGGTGTCGGGCATCGGTTTCATCGGTGCAGGTACCATCATCTTCCAACGCCATGCCGTACGAGGACTGACCACGGCAGCCGGCCTCTGGGTGACCGCTGCCATCGGCATGGCGGCAGGTGCAGGACTGCTGCTGCTGGCATCGTCGACCACGTTGCTGGTGTTGCTCTGCCTTGAAGCTCAGAATCTGCTGTTGCGTCGCATGGGACATCGGCATCTCGACGTGACCTTTGCTGCCGATAACCATGAGGATATCACGCAAGTAATCAACCACTTGCGTGGTCTAAATGGCATCATTGTCGACAGTTTTGCTACGGAACCCAAGTCGGCCACACAACCTCGCAACATCGTGAAGATGCAGCTTCGACTCGAACGACGTCAGTATCGTAACCGCATTCTCGACTTCATCGGCGAAATGCAAGGCGTCGATATGCTGAGCGTTGAGTAAATCACGGGAATAAGTAGTCACATCATACAATGTAGGGACGCGGTGTACACCGCGTCCCTACATTATTTATCTATATTGGAGATGATTAAATCAGAAGAAATAAGCGGCGCCGATCTGCCAGGAATTGTACTTCCCGTTGATGCCGTCTTCAGCGGCCTGCATAGCCTGTTTGAACGTGACGTCGCCCGTACGGCCAAGTGCGACATTGTAGTTTGCCGTGATTTGGACGGGGCCAAGGGTCAATCCAATACCGCCATTGACGCTGAAGCTCGACTCCTTGACACGCCAAACCAGTTCACTTTCGTCGCCCCGGCCATCAAGATCCTGCTCCTGCTTGCCCACATTGAACGCCATCTGCGGTCCGGCATAGACAAAGACGTCGAACGACGAGCCGAGCGGCAGCGAGTAGCGCAGGTTCAGGGGCACCGCCATGAGGTGCGTCTTCAGGCGGTCGGTCTGACGAGAGGTCGCGCTGCCAACTTCAGTTGATGTGAAGAGGTCGATCTCGGTCTCGCGCTGGTTATAGAGCGCCGATATATCGAAGCCCAGACCAGGCAAAGGCAGCCCAACGTAGAGTATAGGTCCGGCAAACCAACCTAGTCGGTTGCTGGCATTGAACACATCCTCCTTGAACTTCATGTCGAGCAGTTCGACACCACCCTTCAGTCCAAATTTCACCTGTGCCTCTGTTGCCTGTACGCCGAGCATGCAGGCAAATGCTATGATGACGGCTATTCTTTTCATTCTCTTAGTGTCTTTCACGTCTTACCGAAACGCGTGCAGCCGATGACGACGGACGTGTCGACGATTCCTTTGAACGCTTCTGCTTCACACTGCTTCCCGATGAACGTGCCGAACGGGAAGCCTTCTGCTTCTTGGGCTTCAGCTCCTTCTGGGCATTAGCCACACTGTCGAGCGAGTCTTTCAGTTGCTGATCGCCCCAGACGTGCTTCTCGAACTCCTCCAGCTCGGCCTCGATGCGCTTTTGTGCGGCACTCATCTTGGCGGTATCATTACCACAGATCTGAGCGAGGGTGCGACCAAGCATGTTAGTAGTCTTATAAATCTTACCGCGATACATGTTGAGCGTGAAATAGTCGTCGACACTCATCGTGGCGGCATTGTTCTTGTCGCTCGTCATGATGGTCTGCTTGGCAAGGAACGGTGCCAAGTCGTCGTACTTCACCCAGAACAGCGGATACTTCGTGGCCAGTTCGCCATCGCCGGCGGCATCGCTGTAGAACTCGTCCTCACGATACATGATGGGACACAATGCCAGAACCTTCGTATGGAAGGTGGAAGTGGCCTGATCGTAGTAGGCACTCTCCTTGAGATAATAGCCACGTACCTCACGCGAAGGGATGTCGGCATCCTCCAGACGGATGCCACGCTGATTGCGCTCGTAGTAGATGCCGTAGTTGTCGAGGAACTCCAAGGGTTTCACCCGTGAGGAGTCGTTGAACACCTCATTGCCATCGAGATTGTACTTATAGGCTGCGATACCCCCATTCTTGGCTCCACGCATCATGAGTTTGAACATGTAGGTGAAGAGGTTCATCTGGCTGCCCATCGGCTCAACAGGATAGTAGAGACCGGCGTTAGCATCCTGCGTGAGGTCCAGCTCACGATAGATGTCGCGGCGCCAGACCACATCCTCCGACATCGTGGCCTGCGTGGGGAACGAAATCTGCGCACGAGTAGTCATCGTGTTGGCATTCGATTTCTGCGCCTGCTGCTGTTGCTGCTGCGCCTGCTGGTTGCGTCGTTGTTGCGGTTGTGCAACGGCGACCTGAGTCAGCACGGCGGCAAATAGTATGAATAGTACTCTTTTCATTGTTCCTATAATATATATGTTGTTTCCAATTATAATCAGTCGTACGTCATCTGACAATCACCTCCATAGCGCCAGGCAGTGTTCGCGTGATACCGTCGGGTCCGATAGCCTTCACGCCACGGATGTAGAAGCGGCGGCTGCGTGACAGCTGACGGAATGAATTCTTCTGTCGGGCAGAGAACTGTGCGCCATCTGAAGCCAGAGGCACGGCGTTACCCATATTGTCGAAGAAAACGATTTCGAAGCTCAGCACCTTGAAGGGGATGTCAAGCAAGCCATCGTCGATAGCTGCGTGGAGCGTAGAGAGTTCCATGAGGGCTGCCTTACCCAACGGGCCTCCTTTGAATCGGTCGGTTCCTACCGTGACATAAGGTGTTGGATCGGGCAACTTACGGACCTTGAACGTCACCTGTGCCATCTGGCGCGTCTTTCCCTTGTCGTTGGCTGAGACCGTAAACGTGACGTCCTTGCCCACGGCCGTCGGAGTTGCGACATAGTGGCCTGCACCTTTCGACACCAGGGAGCCACCGCTCATGCTGACCGAAACGGCATTTGCAGGCACACCTGGCACACTGACGCTCATCGGGTTCTGGAATCCGGCATAGAGCACGTTCATCAAGTCAGCAGCAACTGTGGCCCCCGTTGGAGCGGGAATGACCGAATACTTCTGTAAGAAGTCGCGGCGCATGGTCTCACCTGCGGCATTGCGAGTGATGAGATAGCCGCTGAACGAGTGCTCGCCCACACTACCTGCCGTGAAGGAATACTTGCCATTGGCATTGATGCGGTTACCATTAACGTAGATTTCGGGTTGCATCGTGGTATCCACTGCAGCCATTACGATATCGGCATTGAACAGTTCACCGGGGTAGAGCGTTGTCTTTTCTGGAATGACGAAGGCATCGAGTCGGTTGACACGGATGTCCTTCACGTCGATATTCGACACAAGCGTGTGCAACACTTCACCTTCGGCATAGCGAACGTCGCTCTGCAGCTTCGACAGAAGCGTCACCGAGGCAGCCACAGGCATATCCTCGAACATATACTCCTGCCAATTCTTTCCCAATGCACGAGCCGACTTGGGGACCTCAGTCGTGAGGTTGGAGGCAATGACAGCTTGCTGCTTCTTGTCGGGCACCATCTTCAAGATACGCTCACGATAAGAGTTGATCATATCGAACAGCTGCCGTCCTTTGCCTGTGCCGGGAGCCAACATTACCTGGCTTGCAGCTTCGAGGTCGTCCTTTGCCTTGATATTGTCCAGGTCGGCATCCTTTCCATCAGCCTCAAATACGATCTGCTTTTTCAACTCCTGAGCGAAATTGAAGAGCGAGTCGCTCATCTTCTTGACCGCCTGTGCCTTGTCGAACCACTGACGTACCTTCTCAGGATTCTGCTTCATCTGGGCATCGAAGTCGCCATAAATGGCGGCATTCTCCTTTGCAGAGTTTCCTGTCGTACGGTTCAGGCTCTCCTCGACCACAGTGAAGCCGTTGAGCACCTCATTCGAGACGTTCAGTGCCAACATGGCCATCAACACCACATACATGAGGTTGATCATCTTCTGGCGAGGCGATATGTAATTTCTTCTTATAGCCATTAAAGAATTTACGATTTACGGATTTACGATTTACGATTGTGCAACTACGGATAGTTTTAAGTTCCAAGTTACAAGTTCTGAGTTCCTAGTTTTAAGTTCACAGTTTCATGTTCCTAGTTTCATGTTCCTAGTTTCATCAGCCAAAGCTAATCATAATCTATTCACTCATCACTATTCACTCATCACTATGACTACTGTTCACCGCTGACGGGTGGCATGGCACCTTTCGGCATGTTCACCGTCATAGCTTCAATCATGCGGGTATAGATCTTGTTGAGTTCTGCTATCTGCTGTGCCATCTTACGGCTCTGCTCATTGATCTCGTCAATGGTACCAATCTGCTGGCTGGCACCCTTCAGTTGCATCTCATAGACCTTGCAGATACCTGTCAGCGTGCGGTTGAGATTCTCCATCTCCTCCGAATCGCGCGTCAGGCGCTCGCTCTGTTCGCTGACCTTGCCCAACATCTCAGTGAGTTTGGTGAGTTGTTCGACATAGTTGCCTTGTGCCTCGGCCATGTCGGGCGTCTTTTCCTGCTGCTGGGCAACCCAGTTGCCACCGGCTCCGGCCACGATGGTTCCACCTGCGGCACCTGTTGTGGCACCTTCGCCTTCGGCAAAGGCAATATGCTCACCTGATGCAGCAGTTCCTTCGCCACTACCAACGCCGCCACCACCAATAATGATGGTACCACCGCCACCACCAACGACTCCACCGCCGCCGATGATGCCACCGCCACCGACGACACCGCCACCACCATAGGCAGCAGCTGTGCCCATACCGGCTTCGCCCTCTATCTGTCCGGTGCCGGCTTCACCTTCCGTGAAACCGTCTTCGCCATTGACGACGACACCAGTCTGCATACCCACGTGCGTAGGCAGCTCACGGCCGTCGGCAGTCTTGTCGAACGGGCGGTCGAAACCAGAGATAAAGAACACGAGAACCTCCGTTCCCATGCCGAGGAACAGCCAGAAATTGGCACCCGGCAAGTGGGTCAGTTTGAACAGAGCACCCAGAATCACAATGGAGGCACCCCAGCTGTAGGCATAGTTCATGAACGTCTGTCCAGGAACGCTGTCGAGCCACTTCTGCAAGCGGTAGATGACGTTATATTTACTATACTGTGTCATGTTATATTTACGATTTACGGATTTACGATTTACGATATTTTACCTCTTCTTGCCTTTTGATTTCGTCGAGGCCTTCGACTTTTGGCTGGTGCTGTTAGCCAACGAGCGCACACAACGGAATCCGATGTAGGAACGCGGCTGGTTCTGATACTCCCATGTGCGCCAAGCCGAACGGATGTAACTCTCAGGATCCTTCCACGAACCACCACGCACGCTCTTCTTTTTCAGTTTGTAGGGGTCTTCCTTTGCTGCCTTGTAGTCGAGTTGCGGGTTCAAGTCGTTCATGGCATCGACGCCAGCCTCTGTATAAATGGTAGAGGTCCATTCAGCAACGTTACCAGCCATGTCGTACAGGCCATTCGTATTGGCACCGTAGATGCCCGTCTTCGAAGTGATGAGGTTACCATCCTTCGTGTAGTTACCACGGTCGGGCTTAAAGTTGGCATAGAAGCACCCGTCGCCGTTCTTCACGTTTTCATTCTCCCAGGGGAACTCCGTCTGGTCCTTACCACGTGCGGCGAACTCCCATTCGGCCTCGGTCGGCAGACGATAGCGCTGCACATAGCGAGCCTCAGCGCCAAGTCCCTTCAGCAGGTATTCGGTACGCCAGGCGCAGAAAGCATTGGCCTGCTCCCACGTAACGCCCACCACGGGATAGTCGTTGTAGGCAGGATTGGAGAAATAGTTGCGCAGATAGACCTCGTTGTCGGAGTTCTGGAAGTCATTTACCCAACAGGTTGTGTCGGGATAGATATTGACAATGTAGGTATTCAGGAAGTCCCAAGGTCCCGAAAGGGGGCGGTTAATGGTCTGGCGGACGATGCGTCCCTCGTCGTCGATGTAGGCTGTATCCTTTGAAATCATCACCACTTCGTTGGGATTCACGTTCACGTCGGTGTTCAGATTACGCTCCTCGGCATTCAGTCGGTTGCGACGCAAGGCTGCCGTGGTATAGTCATAAACCTCGTAGCGATAGTTCATCTGCGAATAGTCGAGCAGTTTCTCGCCCGTGACGGGATTCGTCACGTAAAGGCTCTCAATGGCACGCAGTTCGTCCTCGTTGGGTTTACGGGGCAGAGGCTTCTTCCAGTTCAGGTGCGGAGTGACCTCCTCGCCTTTCTCCTCAGTAATCATGTAGGTCTCGTCGCCACCATAGTTCGGGTCGGCCAGACGCGTACGAAGAATAGAGTCGCGCACCCAGAACACAAACTGCTTATACTGCGAATTGGTCACCTCGGTCTCGTCCATCCAGAAGCCGTCCACAGACACGTCCCTCACAGGAGTCTGCTTGCCCCAGAGCGTGTCTTGCTGCTCAATACCCATGCGCAGCCAGCCACGACCAATCTTCGTCATGCCATAGGGCGATGGTTCGCTGAAAGTCTTTCCGCTCACGCCAACCACTTCGCCACCTTTGCCCGACGAGGATGCAGACTTGGAACTCATGCAGCTCACCACGGCCAAAGTAACAAAGCAGCAAAGCAGCAAAGTAACGACTGTCGTTGCCTTGCCTTGTCCATTCGCCTTCATTTGTCTATTCATTGCTTTCATTTTCATTATGATCGTTTTTATCTTTTCCTATATCACATGATTCGTACGCCTTGATGGCGATTGCGCCCCTTCTTCACTAGGTTTACATCTACCTGATAGCCCAGAAACAACTCGTGCGAGCCATTGATCGGGCTGATGGCTGACGTGTAGAATTCGTAGCTGTAACCAGCCACAATACCGTGGAAACGGCCGCCCACAAGTACCGTCACCGAAACGGTGGGACTGTAGGTGAGGCCCAGATACATCAGCTTCTGTTCGTTCTGATAAGTCAGTCGGCCCGTCACGTCGGCTCGCCAACCGACCAAGTCGGTGCGCGCAAGGAACGTCGGCTGTATTGATAAGAACGGATTTCTCAGCCGAATATTGTATCCACCTGTCAAATAATATGTCCTATCTACCTTTAATTCATTGCGTTCGCCCAGTTTTATGAGCGGCGAAGTCAGGTGGGTGGCACTAGCTCCGACGTACAACGGACCACGCAAATAGTAGAGTCCTGCAGCCAGGTCAATCGCATTTCCATCGACCTGTGAGGTGGGTAGCGCATGGTCGTCGCCAACGTCGAAATCGAGTTTCGATCCGTCAAGGCTCTCACTGAGCAGACCTGCCTGCACGCCGATGCCCAGTTGTCCGCCAAAGAGTTTCATCTTCACGGCGTATTGTCCTTGCAGACGTTGGTGCGAGAAAGCACCGATCTTGTCGTTCATCAGCACGATGCCTGCACCGTGATAGGTCTTCATCCCATAAAAGGGCATGTCGGCAGAGATAAATGCCGTCTGTGGATTGTGATGGAAGCCTGCCATCTCTATGGCATAGGCTGCTGCCACGTTGATAACGGCCCGTTTGCCTACGGCACCCGGGTTAAACGATGGCTCCAAGTCGAAGTAATGACTAAATGTGGGATCGTACTGCGCACGAACCCCTATGCTGGCCATCGCCAACATCAAAAATATCACACATTTGCGTTTAAACACGTAATGATAACGTAGGCTCGGCAGTTTTATTGCATTAGGTTCACGAAAAAAAATGAAGATTCGACGCACAAAAAGACAGCTTTAGCCTTGCCAAACCACAACAAAACGTAACAAAAACCACCCATTTTGCTTACAAAAGTTAACTTTTTGTCGATTTTTCTTTTCGTTTTTAATATTTCTTCGTACTTTTGCAGCCAATGTATTGGAACCTCGAAGGTCCCTGAACCATACAAAGAAACAAAAAAAGACTATATAATAAAGAAAGGTAATAACATGAGAAAGGGATTTCTATTGGCCATTCTTCTTACCTGCCTATCGCTTGCAGGATTTGCACAGGATGACAACAACCAGAAACTATCCGTTACGACACAGATGTTCCTTGACGAACTGAAGGGCAACATCAGCTTCGACGAACCCGACCTGCCCAGTCGCCGACAGGCTCCGGGCAAGAATGGACAGACAAACGGCAAGCCTCGTGGCAAGAACCACGGGCGCATCATTGCCGCACCTGACACCATCAACGGAAAAGTTTACATCTCGGCGTTCATCCGTCTGGACGACAACACCTCGGTAAACGACCTCGAAGCACTGGGTGTCGAAGTGCAGTGCAAGTTCCAGAACGGACTCGTCACGGCCAATATCCCTATCGACAAGATCAACGACGTGGCTGAAATCAGCCGTGTGAAGCGCATCAGCGTGGCCAGACGAATGTCGCCACTCACCAACAAGGTGCGCGAAGCCTCGAATGTTGACGACGCACTCACGCTCTCGACCGATGCCATCCGAGCCGGACTCTCCAATAAGTACGACGGAACAGGCGTGGTTCTTGGTGTCGTTGATACGGGTATCGACTTCCAACACATAGCTTTCAAGGACAAAGACGGCAACTCTCGCATTAAGAGAGCATACGTTTACAATGGGCGTAGTGTCAACGAATATACGTCGATTTCGAGCGGTAGTCCCACCACTGACGACTCTTCAGAGGATCATGGCACCCACACTAGCTCGACGGCTGGTGGCTCATCGGTCATCGTCAATGGCTCAAGCGTGACCGTAACCGACGACCACGCCAAAGCCACTTATGGCGGTATGGCACCTGGAGCCGACCTTTACCTGGCTGGTATCAATGGACTGAACGAGACCTATCTGGCCAATGCTTTCCAAAAAATCTGCAACTACGCCGACAGCCAGAATAAACCTGTGGTCGTCAGCAACAGCTGGGGCGCCTCCATAGGCCCACGCGACGGCACTGGCGACTTTGCCGACATCTGCGCACAGTACTTCAGCGACAGCCATCCCAACCACATCTGTCTCTTCGCTGCCTCCAACGATGCTGGCACCGACGGTTTCCACGTTTCAGGAACGGCCAGTAGCAGCAAACCCGTGAGTGCATTGGTTCGCTATAACACTGACTACGTGTCCTACTACTATGGCATTGTGGCCGATGCATGGGCTCGCTCATCTAGCGTAAGCAGCCTTGGCTGCAAGGTAAACGTGGTGAACAGCAACGGCGACGTGCAGGCAACGGTCAGTGTGACACCTTCCTCCAGTGGGACTTCGGTGTCGCTGGGCAGTACCTACGTGAGTAGCGGTTCGCTTGTGGCTTACAAAAACTACCTGAGCAGCAACAAAACCGAAGTATTGCTTTATGCCAGCAGCCTCCGAATGAAGAGTGGCTACTACCTGCGCGTTGACATTTATCCTACGAGTGGTAGTTCCGACGTAGACATCTGGGCGGGTTCCTACACCTACTTCACCAACGGCTCCGACGATATGTGCGTCAGCGACGAGGCCACCATCCCCGATGTCATCTCCATCGGTGCCTATGTGACCAAAAACAGCGTGACCGACTACAATGGAACGGCACACAGCCTGAAGGGCTATTATCCTACTGTAGGCGATATCGCCTATTTCTCCAGCTATGCTACGGCCGACCAGAGCCCGACAGGACTGGCCTACCCATGGATCTGTGCACCTGGT
>JAEEGL015252745.1_pt1 | contig 12363 bp, 7 predicted proteins | sample 9134231 | NCBI WGS metagenome assembly JAEEGL01 (sample SAMN16246548, study PRJNA631951) | gut metagenome | biome: gut microbiome; feature: rumen; material: fiber-attached | host: Bos | place: Iran: Karaj | collected 2018-10 | reverse complement strand
CCTTGCGCATGTCTTCGTTCTCCCTGCGTATCAGGTCGGCCCGCTCCATGCCGTGCTTGCCCGGCACCTCCCCGTCCAGCACCTGTTTATCCGGGCGCAGCTGGCTCACCGCGTCCAGCGCCTCGTATCCGTTCTCGCATTCCCCGATGATGAACAGGGGCAGATCGGACATCCCCTCGACCAGAGATATGATGTTTTTTCTGTCCAGGGCGAAATCATCCACGACCAGTACGCTGTACATACGCCCTCCCCCCGGGTCCGCCACCCGCCTTCATTTTTGCCCACGAAGCCCCTTCAGCTCGTCGAATATGCGCATTGCCTCGTCCTGCGTACCCGCCGAAGAAAACAGCACCACGTGGGCGTCTTCGGGTATGGCCGCGGACCGGTAGTATTCCGGATCGCTGCCGGCCTGGCTCCGCATGTGTATCTGGGCGGCCACCCGGGAAAACCGCTTATAGGCCCGCGACAGCACCGCGTCGGGCTGGTTCAGATTGATCAAACGCATATTCGGGATCCGGGCGAAATTGTCCCACTGCCTTTCCGAATCCGCGCAGCAGTGCACGCTGATGCCCCCGTACCGTTCAGACAGCCTCTCCAACGCGGGCAGGCAGAATTGGCGGAACATGGCGGGACTGATGGCCCCCGCCTCGTCCTCCGACAGGGTCATGCCTCCACGCACGAACAGGTCCGGATAATGGGCGATGTATTCTGTGCCGAATTCCCGGAACCAGGCGTCCAAAAATCTGACCAGCACTTCCTCCACCATAGCGCAGAGGTCCGTCACCGCCTCCGGCTCCTCGATAGCGGCCACGTAGAAATCCTCCTTGGCCCACACCAGCGCCGCGATATCGAAGGGACTCTGTATGTCCGGCAGCCCCAGCAGGGCGTCGGGATACCTGTCCTTCAGCCTGCGGGCGATCCGGAACGCCCGCTCCAGCGGCGGCGCGAAGGCGGACGGCCTGCGCAGGGCCCTCACCTCCCGGGCGCTGTGTATCCTCGGGAGGGCGAAGGGCATGTTGTCCTCCGGATAATGTACCCGGCATCCAAAGGATTGGGCAAAAATCTCCGTGCCTGTATAGACTGAGAGAAAGGGGATCTGGTCGTCCGGTATGATCTCATGGACTCTTCCCATGATCTCATACCTTTGAATGGACCACTCCACCCGATCGTCCTCGTTGTCCGGCCAGGGCCACGGACGCGCCGGCAGGCCGGGCGTATAGTATACGTGGATCATCGTCCGCACGTCCGAATTCACGTCGTAGAACCGCATCCACTTTTCTCTCAATCCTATTTCCGTCATATCGCATTCCACCTTTTTGCTCCATGCCGGCTCCACTATGTAGTATACCACCTTTTTCGGGAATCGTCATGCGTTTTTCGTTTTTTGCGGCCAACAAACGTCTATTTTCCTTTGGCCTCCCAGCGGAGAAACACGCGATATAAGTTATGGGAGCCGCTTTCGCGGCTCCCATACGATGGGATCCGGATAATCAGGTGTTCTCTTCGAACCACTGGGTCATCAGGTCCACGGCGGTCTCGTAGTCGGTCTCGTCCACGAACTCCTCGTACATCTCGTCCCAGGCCTCGTCGAACTCCGCCTCGGTCTGCGCGGTCAGTATGGGAGCCACCAGGTTGCCGGTGAAGCTGGACCAGTACCAGTTGGAGATGGCGGCAACCGCGTCGGAGCCGTCGCCGTAGGCGGCGCGGCCGGCCATGTCATAGCCGCCCAGGGAGACCAGCAGCTTGTTCAGGTTCATCATATCCAGCTTGACGGTCTCCTGGGTGTACATCGGGGCGTAAGGATTGTAGTTGTCGCTCACGGAGCAGGCGCCCACCTTGCTCATGTATCCGAAGTAGGTGGTCGCGCCGTTGGCGCACAGGCCATAGTAGTCCGCGCCCTTGCCGTGCAGCACTTGGTTCATCACGTCGTGCTGGGTCTGCTCGTCCACGAAGTAGCGCACGCCGTTCTCATCGGTGGCGTACAGTCCGGCCTCTTCGGGACCCCAGGACGCGATTTCCTTCCACTCGTCAGAGTAGAACCAGTCGAAGTACTCGATCAGGCGGGCCTTCACATCGTCCGGCAGGTCGGTCTTCAGGGTCAGACGCCAGAAGCCGCCCTCGTAGATATCATAGAAGCCCAGGTTGGGATCGCTCTTGGGCCACTCGATGTAGCGGATCACAGCGTCCTCGCCCACGGTCTGGAACAGACCCTGCTGCGCGGCCTTGTTGTCCGGGATGTACATGCCGGCGCCCACGCGGCCGGAAGCGATCTTGGACTGGAGCTGGTCGTCGGTGTGCACGATGAAGTCGGGATCGATCAGGCCCGCGTTGTACAGGCCGTTGAGGTACTTATAGTAGTCCTTGGCGCCCTCGCAGCCCACGAAGCCGCCCACGTTGCCGTCGTCCGTCTTGCGCCAGTGGCCGAAGTCGAACATGCAGCCCAGATGGAACTGGGACCAGCCGCAGGAGCTGAAGGGGATCAGCTTGGAGTCGCCCACGGTGATGTTCAGGGCCGCGATCTTCTCCAGCAGCTCCTGGAACTTCTCGGGGGTGTCGATGGCGGGCTCGATGGCGAAGTCAGCCGTCTTGGGCATGATGCCCACCTCGGTGGTGCGGGCGGCAATGTCCTTGATGGGCTCGAAGGTGTAGCCAGCCTGCGCCAGCAGGTCTTCGCGGACCCACAGGGACCAGGCGCCCAGAGGATTCACATAGGGATCGGAGGCGTAGGGCTCCTGAGAGGTATCCACGGCGCACTCCACGATCTGGGTCTTCTTGCCGTCGTTCATGTAGCGGGGCCAGAACTTGTCCTGCATCACCGCGTTGAAGTTGGGCATGTTGTTCTCGATCAGTTCCTCATAGCCGCCGCCGTACTTGCCGGTGGACACCGCGTAGGCGATGTTCTCGTTGCCGGCGATGATGACGTCAGGCAGGTTGTTGGAAGCGATGTAGGTGGCGATCCTCTCCTTGAAGCCGATGGTGGTCAGGCCGCCCTGTATCACTTCGGTGATGCGGATGTGGAACTTGTTCTCCACCCAGGGAGTCACCACGTCGTTGGGGTTGTCGATGAAGTCGGCCGTCTGGCTCTTCTCGATGTCCACCACGATGTCGATCCACTCCAGGTCGCTCTCTTCCGCCAGAGCCATGCTGGCGAAGGAGAAGAGCATGGAGAGCACCAGGACTTCCGTGATCATCAGTCGCAGGATCCGTCTTGCCATGTCTGTTTCCTCCTTGTCATTTTATTTTACGCTCCCGCGCACCGGAAGCGAAAAATACACAGGCTGTTTCCCTTACGCCGGGAATCGGGATACCGTTTTACGCCTTCACCGCGCCGATGAGCACGCCCTGCACGAAATATTTCTGGAAGAAGGGGTACACGATGACGATGGGCACGGTGGTGATCACCAGGGTAGCCATGCGGATGGCTTCGGGGGAGGACTGCTCCACCACCTGTCCGCCGCTGGCCAGGGACATCTGGGATGAATAGGACGACATGATCATCTGCTGCAGCACGGCGGCCAGGGGCTTTAAGTTGCTCTTGGTAATGTACACCTGGGCGTCGTACCAGCTGTTCCACTGCCACACGCCGCTGTACATGGCGATGACCGACACGATGGGCATGGACAGGGGCAGTATGATTCGGTAGAAGATCTTCAGGTCCCCCGCGCCGTCCAGCCGGGCGGCCTCCTCCAGCTCCGCGGGCAGCCCGTCGAAGTAGGTGCGCATCAAGAGCATATTGAACGCCCATATGCCGTGGGGCAGTATGTATACCCAGAAGCTGTTGTACAGGCCGATCTTGAACATCAGCACGTAGTTGGGTATGGTGCCGCCGCTGATGTACATGGGGATCAGCATGAATATGGACAGCGCCCGCCGCCAGGGCAGCGTCTTTTTGGAGATGGCGTAGGCCGCCAGACCCGTCACCGTCACCGTATACAGCGCGCCCAGCACCGTGCGGGCTACGGAGATGAAGAAGGAATTGACGATGTTGCGCTGCATGAACACGTCCTTGTAGTTCTTGAACGTCAGGCCGATGGGATAGAACGTGATCTGACGGGTGGCCACCGCCACGCTGTCGCTGAGGGAATAGGCCACGCAGTACAAAAACGGGAATATGATCAGCACGCACAATATGAACATGATGACGCGGAGCGTGATCTCCGTCGCCAGGGCCTTACCTTTGGATACGACCATGTTGTCACCCTCCCTTTCGTACTCCGGATCAGAACGCGCCGTAGCCCCGCAGCTTGCGGCTGATGGTGTTGGCGGTGACGACCAGGACCAGGCTGACCATGCCCTGCGCGAAGCCGATGGCCGTGGAGTAACTGAACTTGTTCCTCAATATACCTTCGGAGAAGGTGAAGTATTCCAGCGTGTTGGCCGTTTCAGCCAGGAAGGGGTTGCGCAGATTGTACACCGCGTCGAAGCCTATGCCGCCGTTGACCAGGCTGCCCGCCGTCATGATCAGCATAAGTCCGATGGTAGGCGCGATAGAGGGCAGCGTGATATACCAAAGCTGTTGGCGGCTGTTCGCGCCGTCCACGATGGCCACCTCGTATTGCTCCGAGGGGATCGAGGAGAGCGCCGCCAGGTAGATGATGGTGTTCCAGCCCAGCTCCTTCCATATGGCCACCGTGATGATGATGCTCCAGAAATACCTTGGCTCCCGCATGAACGGGGTTGCCTGCCCGCCCAGGGACTTGACCATGGTGTTGACGATGCCCGTCTCGGCGTCCAGCATTTTGTACACCAGGCCGGCGATGACCACCCAGCTGATGAAGTGGGGCAGATAGGTAATGGTCTGCGTGATTTTCTTATATTTGGACGGCCTCATGGCGAATATGCCGATGGCCAGGGCGATGGGCAGGGGGAAGCCTATGATCATGTGCAGGGAATTGATGCCCAGCGTGTTCTTGAGGGCCACATAAAAATCCTTGTCGCGCAGGAATTTCTCAAACCACTTGAAGCCCACCCACTTGCTGCCGGAAAAGCCCTTGACCAGATCGTAGTTCTGGAAGGAGATCACCAGGCCCACCATGGGCGTATAGGCAAACACGATCAGCACGATCAGCGCGGGCAGCAGGAAGCAGTACATCACCCTGTGCTCCCACATCCGCCTCAAAAGAGACTTGCGATGGACCATTGGACCGGTATGTGCCGCGCTCTTTGCCATTTGCGCATCGCCCCTTTCCAGAATTTACACAAAATCTCCACTAAAATAATATATCATATCCCTTGTATGAATTTCAATATCAATTTTGAACGATGATCTTCACATTGGACGTTGAAATGCGTAGTTTTTGGGGCGTTTGGAAGGGTTTTCGGCATCCTTCGTTGAATTTTATAGAAAATCGTTATTTTTTGAGCTGTTTTTCGTTTGGAAACCGGATTATAATGTAGGCAAAATGGAGGAGGTCGGCGCGCATGAAGGAACACCGCTTCGCGGAGATCTACAAGGTACGGGACAACCTGTGGGCCATCGACGAGATCCGGAAGACGACGATGTATGTCTATGAGGGCAAAGATCGCGTGCTGCTGCTGGACACCGGCTTCGGGCTTTTGGACCTGAAGGAGCTGGTGGGTGAGCTTTGCCCCGGCAAGGAGATCGTCGTGGTCAATTCCCACGGCCACGGGGACCACAACAGCGGCAACAGTCAGTTTGAAAAGGTGTATGTGGGCCGCTTCGACGAGCCCACCAGTCACTCCGTCATGAATCCCGCTCAGAAGGAGCGCTTCCTGAACAACTTCTTCCGGGACAATCCCCGCGCGGACGATTTTGACCCCGCCGACTGGCATCCCGGTCCCAGCAAATGCGTCATGCCCCTGAGGGACGGGGACGTGATCGACCTGGGCGGCATCCGCCTGGAGGTGCTGGAGACCCCCGGACACAGCCTGGGCAGCATATGCCTTTTCGACCGGGAAAACGGCTATCTGTTCACCGGGGACCTGATGCTCACCTGGCAGGTGTGGGGACAGCTGCAGTGCTCCACCACGCTGATGGATTACGGCATGACCCTGGACCGGCTGAAGGCGCTGGAGCCCCTGGTGAAGGAAGTCTTCCCCGCCCACGGCAGGAACGACAATCCCCACGGCTGGCCCATTTACCACCTGCCCCCCCGGGTGCTCTCGGTGTACGCCGACGGGACCCGGCGCATACTGGAGGGCAAGGACGTGGGCGTACCCTTCCACGATGGGCCGGAGGGCCTGGTGGTCTATTTCGATATCGGCGGCATGGTATACGACCCGGCCCGCATGGGCGTGGAGATCTGAACAGTCTGAATAAACACCGGAAGGAGCGAGATCATGAGCGACGCGTACAGCCAAAGGGACGGCAACCGGATACGGATCGGCACGGGCGGCATTGCCATGGAGCTGGAACTGACAGAGAAAGGCGAGTTTTTCCTGACCAGCCTGGTTTATAAAGCCACCGGACGGGAATATGTGCAGCCGGGCCCCGTGCGCCCCGATGAATTTTCCGTGACCATAGACGGGACGGAGGTCCGGGGCTCCTCCGGCGGCTTTGAGCTGGAGGGCGTGGATACGGCCACGCTTTCCCAGGGCGAGCTGGAAACCGTCGTCCGGCTCTCCCGCGGCAACCTGGGCGTCCGGCGGCATTATGTGGCCTACCCGGGCCTGCCGGTGATCCAGAGCTGGACGGAATACGAGAACCGGTCCGGCGCGGTGATGGCCGTCTCCCGCCCGTCCCTGTATGTGGTGCGGCTTTTGAGCGGGGAACGGGACAACGTGGACTTTTCGTACATGACCGGCGGCGCCAACTTCACCGGAAGCCAGATGTACAAGACCGTCCCCCTGCGGGAGGGCTTTGTGAAGCGTTTCGATTCCCAGACCGATCCCGAGATCATCGAGGTGGACGGCGAAAAGAAGAACGAATGGCATCCCCGGCTGAACGGCTGCGGCGTGTGGAACGAGTTCTTCACCCTCTCTCCCCGGGAAGCGGGCGAGGGCCTGTGGATGACCTTCGACTACCAGGGCTGGTGGAAGGCCGAAATGAGCTGCTGCGACGGCGACATGGCCCTGTGCGGCCACTGCGAGCTTTTGAGCGCGCCGCTGAACCCGGGCGAGGCGCTGCGCATCGCCCCGATGACCGTCGGCCTGTACCGGGGCGACACGGACGACATGGGCAACGCCATACAGGAATACGTATACGCCTACAAGTGGGACTACACCCGGGAAAAATACTTCAACCGCACGACCATGGGCATATGGCACAGCGCGCCGCTGACGGACGCGGTGTTCAAGATGGTGCAGATCGCCCGGTACGTGGGCCTGGAGCGCATCCACGTGGATGATTTCTGGTTCGACGCCAAGGGCAACTGGAAGGGCATATTCGGCGACGACTGGAAGCACATCAACGACTACATCCAAAAAAGCGGCATGTTCTTCCGGCTGTGGATGCCGCCCTGGCATGCGGACCGCTTGTCCCAGGTGTGGCTGGACCATCCGGAATGGATGCTGGACTTCCACGGCAACTGGTACAACTGGACCATCGACATGTCCCGGGAGGAAGCCTATCAGTGGATACTGAACATGCTCTGCGAAAAGCAGAAGGAATTCGGCACGTATGAGCTGCGGGTGGACGGCGACCCCTGCAACCTGACGGACAACGACGCCTGGACCTGCACCGCGGACGACAAGGGCGGCTGGAACTGCACGTTCAAGCAGAGCGAGAATTTCTACCGGCTGTACCGGGAATTCAAGGAGAAAAACCCGGAGGCGGGCATCAACGGCTGCTCCTCCGGCGGGCATACCCTGGGCATAGAGTCTTCCCGCTACACCGACCAGCAGCAGATCACCGACGGCTGGTGCCTGCATTACGGCGGATACTGGACCACCATACTGCTGCCCATAGACAAGCACATGGGCCTGAATATGTCCGGGGCGCGGGGCGGCTGGAAGGAGCACACCGACGCCTCCCGGGAGATCTTCTCCACCCCCGGCCTGTTCCTGAGGAAGCCTTCGGACACCATGGCCCCGGAGGTCATGGAGGAATACCGCAAGGACACCGAGATGTTCCGCTTCCTGCGCCGACAGGGCGTATACGGGCGCTGGATCAAGGTGTTCCGCCCGGAGATGGAAAACGGGGACAAGACCTTCATACTCCAAAGGATGACGTGGGGGCTGGAAAAGGGCCTTCTCATGATCTCCGCCAGCAAGCTCAATCCCCTGCTGGGCAAATCGGACCGGATATTCCTCAAGGGCATGGAGCCCGACCGGGAATACCTCATCGAATCCCGCCTGGGCAGCACGCCCGCCCGGAAAAAGACCGGCGCGGAGTGGATGAAGGAGGGCGTGTGGCTGGAGAACGTGCGTCCCGGCGAGGTGCTGTACATCAACCTCCCGGACCGGCCCGGCACGGGCTCCCTCCGGGAAAAGCCGCAAGCGCCGGAGAATGCGGCCCTCAGCCGCGCCCGCTGGCTCAACCGGGACGGCGTGGCCATACAGTGGACGGCCCCCGAAAAGGACGACGCCATATCCTACTACGAGATCGCCCGGGACGGCGAGCCATTCACAAAAGTCTCCATCGGGACATATTACTTCGACGGCGGGCTGGACGGTAGCGCCCGGTACGCGGTGCGCTCGGTGGACTTCGACGGACAGACCTCCCAGTGGACGCCCTGCGTCCCCCTCGCGGAATGAAAGGAGCGTGCCAGCATGAGCGATGCGTACATGAACCGCAAGGAAAAAACCATATGCCTGGGCACCGGTAAGATCGCCATGGAGCTGGAACTGACGGCGGAAGGCGCGTATTATCTGCGCAGCCTGAAGCACGCCGCCACCGGCAAGGAGTACGTGCAGAGCGGCCCGGTGCGCCCGGACGAATTTGCCATCACCATCGACGGGACCGCCGTCCGCGGCTCCTCCGGCGGCTTCACGCTGGACGACGTGAAAACCGCCACGCTCTCCCAGGGGGAGCTGGAGACGGTGGTGTCCCTCTCCCGGGGCAGCCTGGCCGTGCGGAGGCACTACGTGGCCTATCCGGGCCTGGCGGTGATCCAGAGCTGGACGGAATACGAAAACCGCTCGGCGGCCCCCATGACGGTGTCGCGCCCGTCGCTGTACGTGGTGCGGCTCCTCAACGATGAACGGGAGAACGTGGACTTTTCCTACATGACCGGCGGGGCGAATTTCACCGGCAGTCAGATGTTCAAGACCGTGCCGGTGCAGGAGGGCTTCGTCAAGGAATTCGACTCCCAGGGGGAGCCGGAGATCGTCGAGATGGACGGCGTCAAGGGCAATACCTGGCACCCCAGGATGAACGGCTGCGCGGTGTGGAACGAATTCTTCGCCATGAAGAACCGGAATGATAACGAGGGCCTGTGGGTGACCTTCGACTACCAGGGCTGGTGGAAGGCCTCCATGAGCTGCTGCGACGGCAGCCTGGCGCTGTGCGGGCGGTGCGAACTGATCGACGACATCCTTCCGGCAGGAGAGACCCTGCGCATCGCGCCTATGACCCTGGGCTTCTATACCGGCGACTACGACGACCTGGGCAACACCATCCAAGAATATGTGTATACCTACAAATGGGATTACACCCGGGACAAATACTTTGACCGCACAAACCTCTCCATCTGGCGGGCCGCGCCGCTGACGGACAAGGTGTTCCGCATGGTGGAGGCGGCGCGGTACGTAGGCTACGAGCGCATATGGGTGGACGATTTCTGGGCCGACGCCAAGAGCAACTGGAAGGGCATATTCGGCGACGACTGGAAGCGCATCAACGATTACATCCGCCGCAACGGCATGCTCTTCCGGCTGTGGATGCCGCCCTGGCACGCGGACCGGCTGTCCCAGGTGTGGCTGGAGCATCCGGACTGGATGCTGGACTTCCACGGCAACTGGTACAACTGGACCATCGACATGTCTCAGGAAGAGGCCTACCAGTGGGTGCTGAACATGCTCTGCGAAAAGCAAAAGGAATTCGGCACCTACGACCTGCGGGTGGACGGCGACCCCTGCAACCTCAAAAACAACCGGAGCTTCAATACGGACAACCAGGGCAACTGGAACTGTACCCTCAAACAGAGCGAGAATTTCTACCGCCTCTATAAGGAATTCAAGGACAAAAACCCCGACGCGGGCATCGACGGCTGCTCCTCCGGCGGCCACACCCTGGGCATAGAGTCCTCCCGCTACACCGACCAGCAGCAGATCACCGACGGATACTGCTTCCACATGGGCGGCTACCACACCACCATGATACTGCCCATAGACAAGCACCAGGGCATGCCCATATCCGGCGCGAAGGGAAGCTGGCTGGAGCACGACGCCTCCTCCCTTAACCTGTTCTCCGCCCCCGGCGGCGGCATGCAGGATCCGGAGATCCCCGTGCCGCCGGAGGTACTGGAGGGCAAGCGCAAGGACCTGGAGCTGTTCTACTTCCTGCGCATGCAAGGCGTATACGGGCGCTGGATCAAAGTGTTCCGGCCGCTTCTGGAGCACAACGACCCCACGTTCATACTCCAGCGCATGACCTGGGATCTGGAAAAGGGCCTTCTCATGATTTCCGCCAACAAGCTCAATCCCCTGCTGGGCAAATCCGACCGGGTGATGATCAAGGGCCTGGACCCGGAGAAGGAATATCTGATCGAGTCCCGCCTGGGCAGCATGGAGGCGCAGAAGAAGACCGGCGAGCAGTGGATGCGGGAAGGAATCTTCCTTTCCAACGTGCAGCCCGGAGAGGTCCTGTTCATCAACCTCCCGGACCGCCCCGGCACCGGCTCCATACCCTGCCCGCCCGACGCCCCGTCCCACCTGGCCTGGAAGGAAGAGTCCTGGCTGGGCCGCAGGGGCATGGGCGTGTTCTGGTCCGCTCCGGAGAACGACAGGCTGATCTCCTACTACGAGCTGGCCAAAAACGGGAAGCCCTTCACCAAGATCTCCACCGGCACCTATTACTTTGACACGGATCCGGACGGCAGCGCGAAGTACGCCGTGCGTTCCGTGGACTACGACGGCCAGACCTCCGACTGGGTGGAATGACATGCCCGCGCCGGAGCGAAACAGATAAAGGAGTGATACCATGGGCAACAGAACCATCGTCTCCGTGGAAAAGATGAGTATCCCCACCTATCCCATCATGGACTGCGAAAAGATGCCCATGTTCGTGGACAACCGCAACCATCAGGGCACCCGGGGCAATCCCTATCCCGTCATGCCGGTGCTCTCGGTGAAGCGGGAAAACTGCCAGCCCAAGGATTACGAGGTCGTGCGGATCGAGAACGACTACATCCGCCTGATCCTGATCCCCGCCCTGGGCGGGCGGGTGTTCGAGGCCTACGACAAGGTAAATCATTACGACTTCCTCTACCGCCAGCACGTAATCAAGCCCGCCCTCATCGGCGCGTACGGCCTGTGGATCTCCGGCGGCCTGGAATTCAACTGGCCCTTCCACCACCGTCCCTCCACCTTCATGCCGGTGAACTTCCGCACGGAGACCCAGGAGGACGGCACGGCCATATGCTGGCTGGAGGAATGCGACCCCACGGACCGCACCCGCGCCACGGTGGGCATCGTGGTGCCGCCGGACGCCGCGTATTTCGAGACCCGCATGCAGGTTGCCAACCGCACGCCCACGCGGCACAGCTTCCTCATGTGGCAGAACGGCGCGGTGCGGGTGAACGAGAACTATCAATTCATATTCCCGCCGGACGTGCGCCACGTGACCCATCACCATTCCATCGCCCGGACGCCTCTGACCTATCCCATCGCCCAGGGGGAATACGGCGGCGTGTGCTACGAGCAACCCACCGACATCACCTGGTACAAGAACAACCACAGCGCCACCTCCCACTTCGCCGCGCCGTCCAAATACGATTTCTTCGGCGGCTACGACCACGGCAAGCAGTGCGGCGTGATCCACGTGGCGGACCACCACACCTCCCCGGGCAAGAAGATGTTCACCTGGGGCTGCGGCGCGCTGGGCCAGAGCTGGGAAAAGGCGCTCACCGACGAGGACGGCCCCTACTGCGAGCTGATGGCCAGTTCCTATTCCAACAACCAGCCGGACTTCACCTGGCTGGCCCCCTACGAGACCAAATGCTTCTCCGAATTCTGGTATCCCGTGGGCGCGGTGGGCCGGACCAGCTTCGCGACCCTGGAGGCCGCGGTGAGCGTGGACCCGGAAAAGGGAACGCTGCGGGTGGAGACCACCCGAAAGCGGCGCGGGCTGCGGGTGACGCTTTCCTGCGGCGGCAAGACCATACTGGACGGGACCTGCGACGCGGAGCCCTGCGTGCCCGCCGCCCTGAGCTTTGAGCCCTTTGCGGGCATGTATACCGTCGCGGTCACGGACGCGGAGGGAAAGGAGCTGCTGCGGTACGCCCAGGAGCAGGTGGACGAGCT
>JAEEGL011274753.1_pt1 | contig 12363 bp, 8 predicted proteins | sample 9134231 | NCBI WGS metagenome assembly JAEEGL01 (sample SAMN16246548, study PRJNA631951) | gut metagenome | biome: gut microbiome; feature: rumen; material: fiber-attached | host: Bos | place: Iran: Karaj | collected 2018-10 | reverse complement strand
TGTGGCACCTGCCATGGTGATGGCTGTAGTGCCCGGAACAGTTGCATAGGGATTCAGCGCCTTCACCTGCAGAACGCCTCTGTACGTCCCGTTGGACGGCGCAGGCAGCCCGTTGTCTGTCAGATCCAGTTTGTCCACGAATACGCTGCGGTATCCGGCATTCCAGCCCATCGCCTTGTCCAGCGTGGCGGCATGATAGGTAATATACCATTCACCATGGAATTCAAACATAGCGTGATGGTTGTTTCCGCCTACACCGTAGAAGAAACCAGGATTCTTCAATACCCGTCCCCCGTAGGTAAAGGGACCCATCGGGCTGTCTGAAGTCATATATACGATTTCACCGCTGGTGAATCCCTGTTCGCTTCCGGAGGAAGGCACATTAAAGTTGGAACAGTAGGAATACACATAGGCATCACCGAACCGGTTGATACCGGAATCTTCAAACAGGTACGGCGGGCTGATCTGAACCGGATCCCCGTCCAGATGGATCATATCGTCCGTCAGTTTGACAACCCGGGCCGTTCCCGGATCCTTCTGCTTCCCTTCCGGAATGCCGCCGCCGAAATACAGATATGCGCTGCCGTCATCGTCGATCATTACTGCCGGATCAAACAGCCAGGTTACACTGGCGCATGTGGGTGTGTCGCGGCTGACCAGCGCATGACCGAGCGGATCTGTAAAGGGGCCGATGGGATTGTCTGCAGTCAGCACGCCGATGCCTCCGCCGGAATTGGCAAAATAAAGGAAAAACCGATCCTGTCCGTTAATGGTTTTCCAGGCCGCGCTGGGTGCCCATGCATTCCGGGCCCATTTCGCAGTTCCATCTGAGCCGGTCGCCCGGATGGAACCGTGATCCGTCCAGTTTACCAGATCATCGGAGGAAATGACCCGCAGTGTGGTGATATTGCTGTAATCATTTGTTTTCGGTATTTCACCGTTTTTAACAACCGGTTCATCCCCCGTCATGTACAGGTACACCCGGTCCCGGTAGACCAGGGCCCAGGGATCTGCTCCAAAACGCTGAACCATAACAGGATTGTGATCCTCTGCTCTCTTGTAAACGATCACGGGATCGGCCTCCTTCTTAATGATTGCTTCCAGTTCCAGTTTCTCCACTGCCGCGAGAATCATTTCCGTGTCTTCCGCGGATGGAATGTCTTCATCCTGCAGTGCTCCGAAAAACGCTGCTCTCGGTGTTCCCTTCTCAGTGATCAGGCGCTGCGGTGTATCTTCCTCCCGGTCTGACGTATCCCGGAGAGCTCTCATGGAGATACTCTTCACACCGTTCTCTTCCGCGGCGGCAAATAGTTTTTTGTATCGGACCGCCAGTCTCATCTGTCCGATGGCAGTCCGGTCAGCATCTCCGATTTCCAGCCCGGTCAGGTGGATTTCCGCGCCGGTTTCCGCCAGGGTGCGCAGGCTCACTTCTGTCTTTTCCCAGTCGGTTTTCGTCAGGCTCAGGCGACATTCGATGCTGACGCCGTCCAGCAGTCCTTCTTCCCGGAGCTTCCGGATTTCACCGATTGTTTCGTCGTCCGGAAATTCCTGCAGTGCCCACAGAAGCTTTTGCGTCCCGTCCGCCGTTTCACGGGCTGCGCGGAATGCCGTCTGCACATATTCGTTGCCGATGATTTCCCGGTACAGGTTGTTTTCTTCGTCTTTGCCTGCCGTGACAACTTCCCATTCGCCGATCACGCCGGGATACTGTTCGTTCATCCGGCTGATCTGATCCCGGACTGCGTTTTCCACCCGTGCCGTCAGAACTTCACCGCTTACATTCTCCGCGCTGCCGGTATCGGACCATTTTTCATGAAAAAACCATTCCGGCGTATCATCTGCCCGGATCACCGTAGCCATCCGGACTTTCATCTGATGCTCCACGGCAAATGCAAGGATATCCGCCGCCTTGCCCGTTTTCATCCGGGCCTGCTCCGGATCCTTTTTCTTGATGCTGCTTCCCCTGTCCAGCAGTTCCTTTCCCCGGGATTCTTTCCGGCAGACCAGAAGATTGCACTGTTCTGAGATAACGGCTGCGGCTTCTGCTTCCGCTTCCGCAATTCCGTCTGCGGCAACACCGATCTCCAGCCTGCCTTCATATTGTTTTTTCAGGCAAGGCTTTTCGCCTGTCTCCAGATAGGATTCATATCCTGCCGCTCCGGCGCCGGAAACCAGCAGTGCTGCTCCGGCCGCAAGTACAGCGAGTCTTCTTACCGTTCTTCTCATATTCTGCTCCGGTTTTCCTGAAATAAGCCGGACAGTTGATCCTGTCCGGTTTTGGGTTATCAGCGGATTTCTGCTCCGAGTTTGAATTTCAGGTTTCCGAGGATTTTCTTGATAAACCGGTCCACGTCTTCCGGAGCCAGGGCCTTGTCCGCAGGAGTGAATACGATCTTGAAGGCCATACTCTTGCGCCCCTCACCGATCTGCTCACCGCGGTAAATGTCGAACAGTTCCACGTCCGTAACGTTCTGGCAGGCGCGGGCAATTTCCGTCATCAGGCTGCCGCAGGTCGTACCCTCATCCACAATAAGCGCCAGGTCGCGGACAACTACCGGGAAGGGAGAAAGGGGCCGGTAGCGGATGCTGAAGGCCGCATGGCTCATCATCTTGTCATAGTCGATTTCGCCCAGGAAGATCCTGTGGTTCGCTTTGCTGTCCTTGTGCAGTTTCAGCTCGGCAGTCACTTCGTTCGCCAGTTTGCCGAAAACACCGATCCGTTCACCTTCGCACAGAATATAGGCGGAAACGCCGGGATGAAGGTAACTCACATCCTCTGCCCGTTCCACGTCGAATTTCAGCCGGAATGCTTCGCCCAGTGCCTCCACAGTACCTTTGACCGTAAAGAAGTCTTCGTTATCACCGAATGCGGCAAATCCGAGATGCGGCCGTTCCTCGGGACGTTCACCGTTCTCAGCCGGGATGTAGATATTGCTGATTTCGAAAAGACGTCCCTCGTTGTTGCCCTTTTTTAGGTTCTCCACTACGATATTCAGCATGCTCGGTGCCAGCAGCGGACGCATCACAGACAGTTTTTCTGAGATCGGATTCTGAATCCGGATAACATTTCTCTCCGGTGCGTCCGCAGGAATCTTCAGCGCGTCCAGATCGCTGTCCGCATAGAAGGACAGCGTATAGCATTCGTTATATCCCTGCGCACACAGGATGGCAGCCGTGCGGTCGCGGCGCTGCTGTGCCGCGTTCTTTCCGCCGCTGGTAACCGTTGCACTTTTCAGGAAGGTCGGGACGACGTGTTCATATCCGTATTCGCGGATCACTTCCTCCGCCAGGTCCGGCTCACCGACTTCGATATCCTCGCGGTAGCGCGGAGAGGTCACATCCAGTGTGTCCCCGTCCCGTTTCACGTCAAAGTTCAGCCGGTGCAGGATATTCATCACTTCCTCCGCAGGCACTTCAATGCCGAGGATACCGTTGATTCGCTGCAGGCTTGCCGTGAAGTGTTTTCCTTCCCGTGGTGCCCCGGCGCTGCAGTCAAATGCACTTGAAGTAATCTCGCCGCAGTTCAGTTCCTGGATCAGGTGCAATGCGCGGGCCATGCCAAGCTCTGTGATATATTCACTGATGCCCTTCTCGAACCGGGCGGAAGAGTCGCTGCTCTGTCCCAGGGCGCGGGAAGTCCGGCGGACATTGTCCCGCGCAAACTTCGCTGCTTCAAACAGAAGCTGTGTGGTTTTATCTGTGATTTCACTGTTCAGGCCGCCCATGATACCGGCCAGCGCGACCGGACGGTTCCCGTCGCAGATCACCAGGTTCTCGTGTGTCAGCGTGAATTCCTTTTCATCCAGCGTCTGGATTTTTTCTCCGTCTGCGGCTCTGCGGACGATGATCTTCATTTCCTGCAGCTGTTCCATGTCAAAGGCGTGCATGGGCTGGCCGATCTCCAGCAGCACATAGTTGGTGATATCAACAACATTGCTGATGGAGCGGAGGCCGCACAGCGCCAGGTTCCGACGCATCCAGCGGGGGCTTTCGCCTACGGTAATATTGCGTACCGCATGTCCCAGATACCGGGGACAAAGGTCCGGAGCATCCACACGGATTTCCAGTCCGGGTACGGTGGTGTCCGTCATGGTATAGTCCGTGGCGGGCATTTTCAGTTCCTTGTCCAGCACAGCCGCAACTTCACGCGCAATCCCCAGGATGCTCTGGCAGTCCGGCCGGTTCGCCGTCACGGAAATGTCGAAGATATAATCGTTCAGCCCCACAACTTCCCGGATATCCGTTCCGGGTACAGTGTCTTTCGGCAGGTCCAGCAGTCCGTAGACTTCCGCGCCGGGATACAGGTCTTCGTTCAGGCCCAGTTCCTCGCCGGAGCACATCATACCGTTGGAAGGGATCCCCTTCAGGGGCTTTGCAGCGATCCGGATGCCTCCGGGCAGCGTCGCGCCGTCCAGCGCAGCAGGGGTATGCATTCCTTCGTATACATTCGGCGCACCGGTAACGATCTGGATATTGTCCCCGTACTCCCCGCAGTTTACCTGGCAGATCACCAGATGGGTGCCTTCCACCTTTTCGCAGCTCTTCACTTCCGCCACGACAACCTTGCTGATCTCTCCCCCAAGGTCAATCAGCTCCTCGACCTCGAATCCGCAGCTGAAAAGCTTCTCCTGCAGTTCCTCCGCGGTGACGTCAATATCCACATATTCTTTCAGCCAGCTGTATGGTACTTTCATCGTCAGTCTCCTCCTCCATCAGAACTGCTTCAGGAAACGAACATCGTTCTCAAACAGCAGGCCGATATTGTTGATACCGTATTTCAGCATGGCAATCCGTTCGATGCCGATGCCGAAGGCGATCCCGGAATATACTGAGGAATCAATACCGCAGTTTTCCAGTACTTTGGGATGCACAACACCGCCGCCGAGCACTTCAATCCATCCGGTATGCTTGCACAGGGAACAGCCCTTTCCGGCGCACTCAAAGCAGCTGACGTCCACTTCCACGCTCGGTTCAGTGAACGGGAAATAGCTGGGGCGCAGCCGTGTACGGACACTGGCGTCAAACAGCTGCTGCACAAACTTGTCCAGCATGCCCTGCAAGTCGCAAAGCGTAATCCCCTTGTCCACCACAAGGCCTTCCATCTGGTGGAACATCGGGGAATGGGTGGCGTCGCTGTCGGAACGGAATACGCGTCCAGGCACCAGCACCTTGATCGGCGGCTTCTGGGCATCCATTACACGGATCTGTCCGCCGCTTGTCTGCGTGCGAAGCAGCCAGTCGTTCTCCAGGTAGAAGGTGTCCTGCATATCCCGGGAAGGATGATCCTTCGGCACATTCAGCCGGGTGAAGTTATGATCGTCATCCTCAATCTCAGGACCTTCGAACACATCGAACCCCATGCCGGCGAAAACATTGATCATTTCATTCCGGACCAGCGTCAGCGGATGCAGATGCCCCTGCGGATGCTTTTTCGCGGGCAGCGTGATGTCCACTGCTTCCATGCGGTTGCGCGCCTGCAGCTCCATCTGCTCCATTCTTTCGCTCATGACCCTGTATTGTTCTTCAACCTGGACCTTAAAGTCGTTGATGACCTTGCCCATGGCCGGCCGGTCTTCCTTTGCAACCGTGCCCAGGCCTTTCATCAGGTCCGCAATGCTTCCCTTCTTGCCCAGGAAATCCTGCCAGAAAGCGGCCAGGTTTTCTTTGGAATTGATCTGTTCGATCTGCTGCTTCATCGCTTCGCGAAGCGCGTTGATCCTTTGCTCCATGATCGTTCACTCCTGCCTGAAAATACTAAATTGTATTATATCACGCGGGACTTCCGAATGCAAAGAAAAAAGGAACCTTGCGTTCCTTTCTTCTCTGATCGTTCCCTTCCGGATTACCGTGCGCTTTCGATCTGCCGCTTGATTGAATTCACCAGGCTTTTCATGCCGGGGTCGTCCCGGACGGTATTCTCCATCACCTTGCAGCTGTGCAGGATCGTCGTATGATCCCGCCCTCCGAAAACCGTTCCAATCTGGGGCAGGCTCATGCCGGTCATTTCCCGGGTCAGGTAGATGGCAACCTGGCGTGGGATCGTAATCTCCCGCTTCCGGGTCGGCCCGACCATCTCGCTCAGCGTGACGTTGTAGTAGTCGCTGACGCTCTGCATGATCATTTCAGCCGTGATAATCTTTACTTTCCTGCTGTCGATGATTTCCTTCAATGCATTCTGGCTCAGTTCCAGCGTGATCGGTCCTTTGGTCATGTTGGAATAGGCCACGAGCCGGGACAGGCATCCCTCAAGTTCCCGGACGTTGCTCTTGATCTCCCGGGCGATCATTGCGATGACCTCGTCCGGAACCTCGATCTTTTCCTGCCGCACTTTTTCGTGCAGAATCGCGGCGCGGGTTTCTTCGTCAGGTGCCTGGATATCCGCAACCAGGCCCCATTCAAACCGTGAGCACAGCCGTTCTTCCAGCCGCTGGATGTCCTTCGGCGGTTTGTCGCTGGTCAGGACGATCTGCTTATTCTCGTTATGAAGTTCATTGAATGTATTGAAAAACTCCTGCTGTGTCGCTTCCCGGCCGGCAATGAACTGGATATCGTCCACCAGCAGCACATCCACCATCCGGAGTTTCGCCCGGAATTCATAGGTCTTTTTCAGCTGGATGGCGTTGATCATCTCATTCATGAACGTTTCTCTCGTCATGTTGAGAATCCGTTTCTCCGGATTTTTTTCATGTACATAATTGCCAATGGCCTGCATCAGGTGGGTTTTCCCGAGGCCCACTCCGCCGTAGATAAACAGCGGATTGTACGCATCCCCTGGCGACTCCGCCGCAGCCAGTGCAGCTGCACGCGCAAAGCGGTTGCTGTCACCCGGCACGAAGGAATCAAACGTATATTTGGGATTCAGGTGCGGATCCGTATCGTCCTCTTCGCCTTTTTTTGTCCTGGTCAGCCGGTGATCCGCCTCATTCTTTCCGAGGATCAGAGCTTTGATCGCTTTTCCTTCACATTCACTCAGGCAGTTTTCAATCGTCGAAATATATTTTTTCTGGACCATGGGAATCAGCGGCTCCATCTTGGCGCCGATGATCAGTGTATCGTCTTCCAGTGCCACAGGATACAGGTTATCCTGTACCCAGGTGGTATATGCCAGGTAATTCATCTTCTTTTCCAGCAGTGCACAGGCAGACTTCCACAGTGATTCCAGATCCATCCCCATGCCTCCTGTCCTGCTGTGATTACCGGCGTAAAAAAGCACACGATTGTGTCTCGTGAGCTGTGGATAACCGGGTTGTGGATAACTTTTCATCCCGAGCCGGCCCGACTATAGTACCAAATAAAACCTTGAATTTCAAGCTTCCCCGTCCTGTGGATAATTTGACAGAATTTTAAGAAATGGCCAACTCGTCCTTCAAGGTTTAGTGGTGTTTTGTTCCCCTTAATACAAGATTTATGATTTAAACGGCAGAAAATGCAGGTTCTTTTTCTGTATTCGCTTTTTTCTAAACTTTTTGTCAAAAGAGTTAACATTTAATTTAGAATGTAGAGTTTTTCCCTTCGCGAACGGTCCGGTTACAAAATCTGTACAAAAACCTTCATTAATAATACTAAATGTGGTATAATTCATTCATCAGTACAGTTCGGGGGAATAAAGATGATTGAATCCTGGCACGTTCGCGAAGCGCTTCGCAGCCGCCTGGGGTCAGCCCTTGTGGATGAACCCGGTTTTCCGGATCCGCTGGCCGATCTCCTGCGTTCCTATGCATCGTATAAAGACACGTTTGCATCCATGGCAGCCCTCGTGGAAGATACACTGTTCAATATGCTGTATAACCGTCTGGGATCCGGGATGTCTGTCTGCATGAATGACGGAACATACCGCCGGATCCGCACCGCCGAACTGAAGGACGCCGCAGATGATGTGATGGGTGTCCTTTTTGACCAGATGAAAGTATATTCCGTCAGTTATCAGGCATTGCAGGCCTATGTACTGGAATCCGGTTCCTTTTCTGCCATGCGTGCGCTCTATACCCGTTACGGGGAGTTCATGACAGGGGAAGAGCGCCGTATGCTTGCCCGCATTATCCGGGAATCACGTCCCCGCTCCGAATGGGAAGAATGGCTGTCGGACGATATAATGCCCTCGGGAGGTGGATTATGAAAAAGTTTATGATTCTGCTGCTTGCCCTGCTGGTTTTGCCCGGCCTGGCCCTTTGTGAAACCATTGTCACCAGTTTCTATCCGATTTGGATCATGACCCTGAACCTGACCAGCGGACTGGAAGATCATTTAACAGTACGCAACCTGGCAGCGCCGACCGTCGGCTGCCTGCACGATTATCAACTGCAGCCCGCCGATATGAAAGCGCTGACCGCAGCAGACGCGTTCCTGATCAACGGTGCCGGCATGGAAGCCTTCCTTCCGGACATCACCCGTTCACTGCCTGATCTTCCCATCGTTGAAGCCTCCGAAGGGATTGAACTGCTTGAAAACGGCAGCGCAGTGGAAATCCTTGAAGCGGAGGAAGAGGGAGAAACGAACTCCCATATCTGGCTTGATCCTCTCCGGGCTGTTCGCATGGCGGAGAACCTTGCAGCCGGGCTGATCCGTGTCCTGCCCGGGGACGAAGCTGTTATCACAGCCAACCTGGCGGATTACCGCGTCCGGTTGGAAGCCCTGGATGCCCGGCTGCGGCAGGGGCTCGGAGATCTATCCCGCAAGGACATCGTCACTTTTCATGAAGCCTTTCCTTACTTTGCCGCAGCCTATGGTCTGAACGTTGTCGCAGTTGTCAACAAGGAGCCCGGAGAAGTGCTTACACCGGCCCAGCTGGGTGAACTCGTCCGCGAGATCAGGCTTCTTGGTAATCCTCCGCTTTTTGTCGAACCGCAGTATACGGATCTTTCCGCGCAGACGCTATCGAGCGAGACCGGAGCACCGGTTTATTCCCTGGATCCCATCGTAACCGGTCCGGAAGAAAACGTACCGCCGGATTATTATGAAACCGTGATGCTGCAGAATATGAACACCCTGATCACAGCGCTGTCCGGAAATATAAACTGATTTTTCATTCAGAGTAGCCACAGGGAGGAGGTGCGGTAAATGCCTGTTGTACCGGAGAATATCTGGAATGTGCTTCATACCGTTTCCCGCTACCTTTTCCCCCTGCTTGCACTCTCTCTTGTTTTTCTGGTTCTGTTTTTCATTCTTTCCGAATCTGCGAACCGGAGGGAAAGAGTCCGCAGCCTTCCCGGAAGCGGCACCGTCGGAGAACTTGTAGTCCTGTCCGGCGGACAGAATCTCGATATCAATACCTGGTTTCCCGTTCCCCGGGAAGGGGTGCTTGGATCCATCCGCTCCTGTGATTTGGTGATCCCCTGTCCCGGTGTACGCAACAAGCATCTGGATTTTTCCTGGCAGGACGGACAGGGACTGCTGATTCGCCCCCGCACCGGATGCGAAGTGCTGATTAACGGTACGCCGGTCAATTGCAGGACAAATGCGGCCGCGGTCCCGCTGACACACGGTTCTGTGCTGCAAATCGGGTCTGCTGTCCTGCGGCTGCATCTGTTCGCTGCACTGGACAATACGGTTACCCCGGTACAACCGTCACCGGTCGAAATGTCCGGTTTCAGTGAGATGCAGTCCCCCATGCCCGGCAGCATGCCGGTTCCGCCTCTGCAGGACCTGTCCCCGCAGGCGCCGTTCCAGGCACCTTATCCGGCACAACCGTCGGATCTTCCGGAAATGTATTCCCCTGTTTTTCCTGTAGAGGACAGCTTTCAGGCACCACCCAGCCCGGTATATCCGGATCCGGGCGCCCCGCTTCCTGCTCCGGAAACCGATACCGTTTCTCCGGAAGCACAGCCAGTGCGGATCCGCCGTTCTGACCGCTGGAAGGAGGATCTCGGCGAATGAGAAAACGTTCCTCCAACCGGTTCCGCCTGGCAGCCATGCTCCTGATCTTTTTCGCCTGCGCCTTTCTGCTGCCGGCTTCCCGTACCGGGGACGGTCGGCTCTATCTGCTGGCTGCTGCTGTACCCACAGTAATGCTGATTCTCCTGTTTTTGCCGGGCGGCACAATGTTCCTGGACCGTCCTTCCCTTTGTGCTGCGCTGATTCTCTGCGGCTTCAGCATTCTCGCTCCGGCCGCAACGCTTCCGGATGAAGCTCTCTCACAGGGAATGCGCTGTATCGCTGCCCTGTTCTTCCTTGTAGCCGGTACCGTGCTGGTTCGCGCGTTACGGCCTTCCTTTCCGGCTGCGTCTCTGGTTGCACTGCTGGCTTTGGGAATGCTTTCCGTTCCGCTGTGGCTCCCATCCCTTTCCTTCTCACTGACGGAGGGCGGAATGGCGTTGCTGCTCATCGCGGTTGCAGCTTTCCTTTCACTTCACCTTTGCCTCCCGGCGCTGCTCTCTTCCCTAGGCGGGCTGATGCTTCTCCTTCTGCAGCAGGATCCCGCCGCAGCTGCTCTATGGTGTGTTGTTTCTGTGCTCGTTTTCTGGGCCGTATCCGGAAGCGCGCTCTGGTCCGGGATCTCGCTGGTTTCCTCTGGCGGGCTGTTTGCGGGATGCCTGCTCTTTGCTCCGCACCTCATACCGCTTTCCGCTTCTTCCGAATCTTCCCTGCTTTCCCGGCTGGCGGCAATGCAAGTCCTCCCGCCGGATGTAGTCCCGGAATCCTCCGAGGCGTCCGATTCCCTGTTCTTGCTGCTGGGAGATCATTTCGGTCTCCTGTTCCTGCTGTTCGCATTGCTGTTGTTTGTACTGTTTTTGCTGCGCGCCGCTTCGTTGGCGTTACATGCACGGAAGTCCTTCCACGCAGCTGTTGCCCTCGGGACAGTGCTGATTTTTGGTCTTCGCGCCATTCTTTTCCTTATCGCGGTTATGAACTGGCTGCCAGTTAAATCTGTGGATTTTCCGCTGATGACATCTTCCTTTTCCTCCCTGGGTGCACAGTTTTTCCTGATCGGGCTGCTTTCCGGGATTTCCGCCCGCAATGAAGCGGATCTCGATGAGGATTCCCGGCTTGCCATGCTGGCGCACTGAAAGGAGGCAGACGGAATGAAAACAATGCGATACCGAATCCGGGTCATTGTCCTGCTGCTCGTAACAGCGTTGCTGGCCACAGCTCTGTGGTGTACGAAAGAGATCTGGTTTCCTGCCGGAATCGCTCCTATATCGCCGGTTCAGACCGCTTCTCCTTCCGTTTCTCCAACTGCCTCTCCCGCTCCTTCTTCAACGACCAATGTAGAGTGGTGGGAAACACCGGTGCCTTCTCCTGCGGAAGAAACGTCGACTCCGGAACCGCTTTTTAACACTTTCGGATTGTAATACAGGAAGACAAGGAGGATTTCTATGATCTGGATTGCCGGCGTCTGTGCCGTTGTTCTTTTCATCTGTATGCCGTTGTATATGCATTATAAACCGCTCCGCTTACACCTTGCCTGTGCCTTTAAATCCACAGGCAGCCTCTGTGCCTTCATACTGGCATTGATCGCCGCCATTAAGCTCGATCCCCGTTGCTTCATCTGTGCAGGAGCGCTGCTTTTGTATGCTGTTGCAGATTATCTCCTGGAATTCAACTTTCTGTTTGGCGCCGGATTTTTCCTGGCCGGCCATATCTGCAATATTGCGTTCTTTATCAACCTTACGAAGATCTCCGTTCTTCATCTGGTCTGCCTGCTCCTCATGGGAGCCTTATTGTTTCTTGTCTTTTACCGCTGGCGAAAACAGATCGGAAAACAGATGCCCATGTTCATCATCTACGGTGTTTCACTTCTGTTCATGTGTGTCAGTGCCTTGGGATGTTTTTCCCTGAACAATCTGGCCGGGATCCTCATCGCTTGTGGAGGAGCATTATTTTATCTCAGTGATTTCCTGCTCTTGCGCCGTACGCTTTTCCCTACGGATTCAGGCATCAGCTGGGGAATCATGACCACCTATTACGGCGCCCTGCTCCTATTCGGTTCCGCCTGCCTGCAGCTGTAAATAACAAAACATGCAAAAAACCGCCTGCATCTGCAGGCGGTCTATTTGGAATCCGGCGGCGACCTACTCTCCCGGGCCGTTACCAGCCAAGTACCATCGGCACTGAAGGGCTTAACTTCTGTGTTCGGTATGGGAACAGGTGGGACCCCTTCGTCATTACCACCGGAAATGGTGAGCTATTTAATTTCCCGCACCTTGACAACTGCACAGTATCGATTCAGTGTAAAGACTGTTATCAATTAATCTCAGAATCACGCTTTTGTAATCAAGCCCTCGACCGATTAGTATCATCAAGCTGCATGCGTTACCGCACTTCCACCGATGACCTATCGACCCGGTAGTCTTCCGGGGGTCTTACTTGCTTGCGCAATGGGAGTCTTATTCTTGAGGTGGGCATCACGCTTAGATGCATTCAGCG
>JAEEGL011212314.1_pt1 | contig 12363 bp, 10 predicted proteins | sample 9134231 | NCBI WGS metagenome assembly JAEEGL01 (sample SAMN16246548, study PRJNA631951) | gut metagenome | biome: gut microbiome; feature: rumen; material: fiber-attached | host: Bos | place: Iran: Karaj | collected 2018-10 | reverse complement strand
TGCTCGACGGTTTTAAGTCGGCCGTCTTCGCTGCTGCGCCAGAACCATCCCGGCCGGATTGAGACGTCCGCCTCTGCCGGGATCCACCGTTCACCGTTTTCATCGCCTTGGGATAGCGAACTGACTGGCGGGGCCCCAAGGCCGGGCGTATACCCATCGACATTGAGCATGCTCCAGTTGGTCTCCCCCGCTTCGCCACGTTCGTTGCCGACCCATCTGCATCCCGGTCCCACGTCGCTGAACTGAATCGCGTCTGGCTGCAGCTCGCTGACCGTGCGGTTGAACAGCGGCCAGTCGTATTCCTGTTTTTTGCCGTTAGGCCCCTCGCCGCACGCGCCGTCGAACCAGTGTTCGAAAACGGGGCCATATCGACCGTTGTGAACGCTGCGAAGGGTCTCGGCGTACTTCTCGTTATATTCGGCCGTCCCGTACGCGGGGTCGTTCCGATCCCATGGCGATATGTACACCCCGAACTTCAGCCCCTCCTCCCGGCACGCATCCGAGAGCTCCTTCAGGACGTCCACGTCTTTCGCGCAGTGAGTGCTGACCGGGTTGGGCCAGAGGCAGAAGCCGTCGTGGTGCTTCGCGGTCAGGATGATTCCCTTCATTCCAGCGGCCTTCGCGGTCCGGGCCCATTGCCGGCAGTCCAGCGCAGTCGGCCGGAAGAGGTCCTCCGCCTCCTGACCAGTTCCCCACTCCAGCCCGCTGAACGTATTCGGCCCAAAGTGAACGAACATGTTCATCTCCATCTTCTGCCACTCCACCTGCGCCTCCGTCGGGATTGGGTAGCACGGCGCCGGGCCGCAGCCCACCGCGGCCAGTGCCGCGAGGACTATCAGGACGGCGAACTCCGCCAGGCATCTTCTGAGTGACATATAAGAGGAAGGAGGCAATTACTTTACTGGCGTTTGAAAATGACGGGAAGGGTGAAAGTGACTTTAACGGGCTTTCCGTTTTGTTTGCCCGGGACCCACTTTACATCACAACTTTTCACCACCCGCAGGACTTCGGCGTCAAGATCGGGATCAATGCCGCGAAGCAGTTCGACTTCTCCCATCGAACCATCAGGCATAATGGAGAACTGCACCACGGCCCTGCCCTCCGCACCTTTTGCCTTAGCGGCCTCAGGATAGGTAAGGTGTTCGTAAATCCAATTGACGAATGCATTTGCATCTTCGCAATTGAAAGTAGGCTTTACTTCTACTTCTCCGAAAGGCACGGCAATAGTCTCTTCGGCCGGTGCCGCCGCCTTATTGCGTTTAGGGGAGTTGCAGGCGTATACAAGTATAGCCAGCACTGGAATAATGGCCAGGTACGAAAGGCGCAACCAGCCGCTTGAAGAAGGTTTGTGCATCATGGTAATTCTGTTTTTGAGTTTTGCATGCTGGAAGCCGCTGGCCAGGGAGAACAGCTGATCTCCCACGGCTTTTCGCACTAATAATAATTGATATTGAGTTGCATCGATGCCTTTTTGGATGACGCCTTCGTCTGCCTCATATTCGTGGAGAAGGCCCAGCTCAGTCTTCATGATCCACACCAACGGATTCCACCACCAGACAATCTGGAGTATGCGGAAAAGCAGCAGGTCGAGGTAATGATGGCAATAGACGTGCATGGTCTCATGAGCGAAGATGGCGTGGTTCACCGCCAAGTCGCGACTGCCGATGAAGATGGTCTTACCGAAGGTGAACGAGGGTAGGTCGTCGCCCATGACGATGGTCCTGAATCCGTCTATTTCCTCAGCCCGGCCGTTCTTCGCAAGCCGGCCGATCTTAATGGCCGAGATGACCGTCCCTCCGAGGACGAAGGCGATGCCGGCCAGATACAGGCCGAAAATGAGCATGGCCCATGGGAACGAAGCCTGCGGTTCGACCGCGCTCCCCTCGACCGACGTCATGGTCAGCGGACCAACGGCCGCGAACACGGCAGCAGGCCGGACTCTCAGCATCGGCAGGAGCGCGCATACCACCGAGCCCGCGAGCATGGCGATTCGATTGAAGCGGTAAAAGGTAGTGCGGCGCATCACCAGAAGGTAAAACGTATAGAAAACGGCGAGGTACAGACCGCTGCGCCCTATGTATAAAAGAAATTCCGTCATGATTTCTTGCTTTCGATGGACGCGATAATTGCCTTCAGGTCCTCAAGGTCGATTTTGTCTTCCTCGACGAACTGAGATACCAGCGATGTGTACGAATTGTTGTAGTAATGGGCCACCACGTCGGAAACCGTACTGCCCCGATACTGGCGCTCGGTAATCTTTACCTTGTAGCGGAACGAGTTCGCCATCGGTTCCCTTTCCACAAATCCCTTCTCTTCAAGAAACTTCACCAAGGTCGCTACGGTATTGTAGTGGGGTTTCGGCTCCGGGATATACGAGATGAGATCCCTGATGAACATACTTCCGTGGGCCCAGAAAATGTTCATCAGCATTTCTTCTTTTGAGGTCAGTTTTTGCTTCATATTGTCTTTGTTCTCAATGCAAAGATAGGCATATTTTTGATAACTCCTAATAATTTTAGGAGATTTACGTAAAAATTTAGGGGGGGCAAGTTTTGGGGGGTGTTTTCTCGCCGGGCGGAAGAGACCGTTCTGGTGGCGTGCCGCCCGGAATATGGTGTTTTAGCTCTGCTGATTAGGCGCTAAAAACTCCGAAAATGGCGCCGGAGAGGGGAAAAACCTGACGTTCCGCGCCAAAATCCCGTAAAAAAGCGCCGGAAGGTGGAAAAACCTGCCGATCCGCGCCGAAAACCCTATAATCGGCGCCGCGCGATTATGGGTAGGGCGTTGGATTGTTCGCAGGTGGAGGCGTTTTTGGGTTCCACCTGTGGCTATTTCTCACAGGTCGAGGCTCTCTTGGGCTCCACCTGCGTCAAAGAGTCACGGGGTAGACGATTTTTTGCCATAATACCCTGTGGATTATTGCGGAAGGTGTGCCAGATAAAAACACACCTTCCGCAAAACCGCGGAGATGAAGCAAGGGTGGGGCCAACACAATGCCCTTTAATGACGGGGGCGACGTGCCGCGCTTATGCGAAAAACCACCAGGAAGCGATCTCACACAAAAAAAGCGTGCACCCACTAAGGATGCACGCTTAGATTAATAATAACAGCCCTACTTTGAACTACGGCTCGGGCGTAGGAATTGTTATAGAAAGTAGGTCATTATTTGACGTCGCTTCTGGCTTTCGAACGACAAATCCAAAACGCACAGTAGAGCCTGCCGTGATACCCAAATCCGCAATGGGGACTCCCCACTCAAATGTCATATCATTCGTAGAAGGGTCTTTATGCCCCGCCCAAGAGACAGTCGGCGACGCACCACCGCTGACCCACGACCAACTATCCGTTCCATCATTATATGTCCAATTCTCCCACCTCTCTGACAAGAGCAAACTATCCAAAAACTTGCAGAATTTGTGAACATATGCGATACATCTTAAGCAAAAAAAGACCGACAATTGCTGTCGGCCTTTTCAATTAATCCTGCATTATTATTATCTTCTTCCCATCTTCTGAAAAGGACTCCTCCATCTTGAAGAAATGATGTCTATTGACTAACACAGAGGAAGAAACGCATTTTGCAGGAGCTGGCACAGGTGCGGCTTGCGGAATATTCTTGAGGTCTTGCTGTACAAAGGTTTCAAAATCATACTGCCAATCTCTCCCGTATGCCAGTTTATGAATGCGGTAGTAAATGGCTTCGCGAGAGGGAGCATTGAAGGAATCTCCATCCCTCATTATGCTATTATAATCCGGTCTCCAAACGCCGCTATCAAAAGTGGCGCCCTCGTATGCTCCCAGGTTTTCTGAAGAATAGCGGGCATCATTTATAAATGTTGACCACTTGATAGTACTCAGATTATTTGTGAAGTCAATATTTTTATAAAAACCATAGCTGTCCATATCATACTGCATAGAAAATCTCCAATCATCTACGGAATACCCTGGCTTAGAAATGTATTCATCCGCAAGTTTTGCAAAAGTATGACCGAATTCGTGTACAACAGTCTTTATGTATTCCGAGTCATCAGCAATCCTTGCCACATATTCACAAGACCAGATAGCATTACCGAAATCATTTATATCTGAACCTCCGGACGCTGTTACTGTCATACCAAGGTTTCCAAGGTTGAAAGCATTGGAATCGTGTCCGATTACTATTAAGGTGACCTCAGATAGCAGCTTGTTTTGCGCGGCACACTTGGCGTAGTTAAATGTCCGTAGCTGACTTCCTTTACTGCCTTTAATCCCTACAGCCGTATTCCCATTCCATACTTCATTTGTGGACACAGCATAGACCATATAAACATTAAACAGGTTTCGGAACGACTTCATCGGCTCATATGAAAAGAGGCCGTCAATAGCAGTTACAATATCACTTTCGTATGTACCATCCTCAATCAATCTATCAGAATATGCGTCACCAAATATGACGATATCTACGCCATTGCCAACAGTCGCTTCTTGAAGAGTTTTGACAGTTTTATCTTTGCTAAAATCTGAACTATAATACCAACTGGGATTAATTGCATCAGAGACTACCGGCATATCTTCATCTACGCCGACCCAGATTACCTTGCTAATGTCGAAAGCTGGAGCTGTGGCCTTTTGAATGATAATATCTTTCGATGTCCCATTACAACGAATAGCTATCTTATCCCTTTGATTGGCGACGCCATCCATAAAACTATCCAACTGATTAATAGAGGATAGATTCATATTGCCAAAGTCGAGCTTGTTTAATCTGGCGCAGTCCGACAATAGGGCAAAAGCAGTATTGATGTTGTGTGATGAGGCAAAGCTTGATAAGTTGATGGATTCTATTGATAGACATCCATTAAACATAAAATCCATATTCTCAATGCTGGCTGAAGAAAAACTTGGCAATTCAAGATTCTTTAGTGATGAACAATAAGCGAACATTGAATTGGTATTTACAATGTTGGTTGTGTCCCACCCCGAGAGATTGATATCAGTTAAAGAATTAGCTGCGGAAAACATACTCTGCACATATTGCAAATGCCCGGTGTTCCAGCCACTTAAATCAATGCTTCGCAAAGAACTGCATCCTTCTAAAGCGGATCCATTGGTTCGTCCAAAATCATCGTCACCAAACATTCCAGCCATACTTTCAACATTAGACGTGTCAAAAGAAGAGAGGTCAATGGTTGATATACTTGAACACGCTGCAAACATATTACTCATATCTGTCACCTTCGACGTGTTTAAACTGGATATGTCGATAGTCGCTAAGCTTTTGCACCCACAAAACATTCCTGACATATTTGTGACATTGTCGGTAATAAATCCGGAGAGATTCAGTGATGTTAGAGACATACAATACTTAAACATCTCCCATGTCGACAACAGGTTGGGCGACTGAAAACCGGAGAGATCCAGACTCTTTAAACTTCTGCAATTATAAAACATCTTGTATGCGGTTGTTGCAATCTGGTTCTCAAAGGTTCCCAGGTCCAAATCTTCCAAGGAATAACAATCCTCAAAAAGGGATTCAAAGGTGGTTACATTCCGGAAATCAAACTTGCTCAAATCCAATTTTTTCAAATGAGTCCATCCCCTAAACATCGCGAAAACACTTGTGCTGGTATAACCATATTCGGGAGTGTAATAATGTGCAACAGTACCATCTAATTCAAAGTATACGTCTGCTCCGGTCGTTGGAATACGAGTACCGGTTGTAATATTACTGTTTGTGTGAAAATACGCCTCGGTTATAGAAGTTTCATCTATGCCAGATGGTAAAATATTGCTAATCAATGCATATGAACCTGTTCCTTCGTAGGTGACAGCGGGCATCTTCAGCAAACTGGAGCGTGTGATTGTTTGAGATCTTGTGGATTTGATCTCCATCTCCTTCCCCTCTGTGTCTGTAACAACAACCGTGAAACCACCGGTCATAGTGATAGGGGGTAGTGCAATAATGAACGACGTTGCTGTTTCTGAATCCAGAGTCACTCCTGCACCGCAATCCAAAGTAACCACCTTAGCAGACACATCAGTCAGGTTGATAGAAGGAGCGCTTGCGGTAGAGACAGTCACTTCTGCATCACCACATAGGATTTCATCATTGTTCCCAGTTACGGCAATGGATGCGATCGTTGCAGTTCCCTTAAGCTGGAGTTTTAGGCCACCAAGCACATTCTTGAAAGTGAGATTCATCTCTGCAGGAGTGCTCGTTATTGCCGCCATTGAGAAAGCACCATTCCCAAAACTTCCCACTGAATAATCCTGGGTCGCAGGTAGTTCTATCCCACTGATGACATAGTTACTTCCACTTTTTGCGATGGTCGCTGCAGAAGCATAAGGATAGAATGCCACATTGTTCTCTATAGCTGAACCTGATCCGGTGCCAGATATCTTGTTAAGTGCAGCAGATGTCTTCCCTTCTGACTCATCGGTAACTTGATAGCATTCATTGACGGTGCTCCCAGCAAAAATGCTTACCTGATCACCCTGTTTCCAGAGCACATTGCCACTATTATCAAGTGTTGTTCTAGTTTCGTTTCCAACGCTATCGTCTTCAATAATGGCGACAAAAGGCTTGGATTCCAGAACAGGTAAGACATCCTGCTCATTCGTGGTTTCAACTTCCAATTCATTTACCTGGCAACCAGCAAGGACTAAAATAGCTAGGATACTATATGCAAATACCTTTTTCATAATAATCGAATTTTACCAGATTCCTTCTATTTCATCAACCACTTCGGTTCCTTGGATTGGATCATCAAAACTCCCACAGATCACTCTTTGTGTTCCCACGATAATTACAGTGCATACAGGTGGAGCATAGCTCTGGATACCCGCACTTTCTTTTGATAGATTATTGCTGCTCATAATATATAAGTTTTGATTTTGGCGGGAAAAGGAGGGAAAAACCTAAATCAGTTTCATAACAACTTCCCAATAAAGTAAAAACTCACGATCACCCAATCGAAGTGTCTTCCATAAATCCTCTGGCAGTTCTAGAGAATCATATTCTGATATCTCATCAGACATCACATTCTCAATGTAAGGTTGGGCTATTGAATATATGCGTCCATCTGTAACTAACTCTGGTGAAATCTTTAGGACGTACTTTTTCAGAGGCTCATATTGTCCCTTATACTTGATATCAACCGCATTCATAGCAATAGGGACTGGTTTTGGGGTCGACATTTTATTGGCGTGAAAAGATTTCTGAAAATGTTTCAACGAATTCATCTTTTTGCGGACAATCCCAATGCTTCTCTGACTTTAGTTGAGTGAACTTAAGCTGTTTTACCATTTCGGATATGTCTGGGCATTCCTTGCCGTGTTGTGTGAAGAACGATTCAAGATGCCCCTTTATATCTACTGATATATCGGCCACGCCTTTATTTTTGTAAAACGAGTTTTTCAATAGAAAAAACAGATCCCATGCTGTTGAGACAAATAGCCGAATATATGGCATAATTCGATACTTTGTGTCCTACAGATTCCAGACTCGGCGTTGTGGCAATATAAAAAAGGCAGGAACCTTGCCTATCTTACAAAGCCTCTGGACGGGGCCTACACCAATAGACATTCCTGCCTATATGCACGACACCACGAAGGCGTCGAAACATACCAAACCGGAATAGTCCATCTGGTGTAAAAAATTGTCCAGATTTTTTGTAAAGATGAACTACCTTTTACCCTGGGAATTTCTCGCCCAGTGGCATTACAAAGTAAGTAAAAAAATCCTAGATTAACAAGAAAACCCCAGTGCGGGGTAATAACAAAGAACCATTGCTGATATTGCGACGGATGCGAAGATTAGGCCCACTCCTGCTACCACCACCAAAGGTATCCTATGGGCCTCAATCAACACGTTAAACAAATTTAAATTTGTACTATTTAAATATTGTTTTTATTTTTGTAAAAAGTGTAAGTATGAAATTTGAAGATATATTACATAATGGTAGGCTTTGGGCCGTTGTCTATGATGGGGATGCTCAAGATATACTGACTAAGACTTTTGATTCTTGGTTAGACCCTGGTTATCTTGAAGACTTTTTCAGGAAGAATCTAAAGGATCTTGAGACATATTTCCATATCACTAATCTGGATATAGCTATTTACGATACTATTACAGATGCTGCTTCATTATCCTGCTTAATGCTAGATGTCCGTCCAGAAGCCAATCTGGACTATCTTTTCAGGCCTCTGGAAAACCAGCGTGCCCATGAAATGCTTCTGTCCAAAGAAAAGGCAAAAGGGAAAAGACTGCCAAAACACGCTTCATGGCTTAGGATTTATGCTATAAAACTTGAAAAAGGGGTATATTTGATTACTGGCGGTGCAATAAAGCTTACTCATCTAATGGAGGAAAGAGAGCACACTTTAAATGAATTGAAAAAAATGGAGATGGTAAGGAATCATCTGCTTAACACAGGAATTATCGATGCCGATGGAATAAAGGAGGATTTACTATGAATACAATAGACTATCTAAGGGCAAATGCACACGAAACCGAAGACGGATTTATTTCGAAAGCTGAGTATTTGAGGGATAATTGGTTGTGGTTGAAGTATTCCTATGCTATAGCCATTAAGGTCAGACGCAGGATAAAAGAGTCTGGCCTGACACAAAAGAGACTTGCCGAGCAATTGGGATGCACCCAGCAGCACGTTTCTGTATTACTTGGCGGCAAAGCGAATTTGACGCTTGAAACTATTGCGAAGTTGGAACAGGCGCTTGCTATTGATTTAATCGGGCACGGTCTGCAAGAATTCGGTTATTTAAGCGACTCTGCAGTAGGCGGGACAATTCCAGATGGATTCAAAACCAGCGAGCTTGTCCATGGCTACAATGTCAGAAAGAAAAAGGGTCCCAAAAGTGCCAAATGAGAATAAAAAACCGTCGCAATATCAGCGATGGTTTTTTTATATATATTTGTGGCATAATTACAGTTATAATGCAATGAAAGCCAATAAGTTATTGTGCCTGGCTGGAGCGTTGATACTTATCGCTACCGCTTGTCAAGAGCAGGTTGAAAAGTGTAATGACTCCTACTCTCCCGTACAATTGTACGGTGGAGACCAGGGAGACAACGGCTTTATGATGTGGATATGGATCTACGAAGACCACACTATTCCAGCAGTCGTACGCTCAGGCTTAGTGCGATATATTAATGGTGAATATATAGACACGGACGAGGAAAAACTTATCTACCGTCCTACCGAAAACGGTTTCACCCTATCTGATACTACGACTGGCAACGTCCTATATACCGCCACCTCATTGGATGAATATGGGAATGCCATCCATGTTACTTGGGAACACATTCCCGGTACCACCTGGGACTCCCTCGCCAAAGAAAAAGGCTGGCAAAGGGAAGTCACCCTCCACCTCCAAATCGAGCACGAATAGCATTCGCGCTTTCTCTCCCGCTCGAATATATATTCTGAGCCCCCGGCAGGGATGTTGTCGCGAGGGGTAGGACCTCATTGTTTGCACTCTCGCCGAGCCCGCGCGGGCTAAAAAGTCGGGGACGATTTTTTCGAAGGGTTGAAAGAGGTCGCGAGCGGCCTCAGGAGCGATCTTCGACAAAATCGTACCTGGCGGACCCTCCCGTTCGCGACTTGATAGTCGTCAGGAGCGGCCGCACGCCCTCCGAACGGTCTCTCCCGCTCAGCGCATCCTCCCACAAGCGCTTCCCCTCCCGCCCCGGCGTAGCCCCGGTAGGCCCTCCGCTCTCCTTTCCGCCAAGCAGCCGTCCCAGTCACACATCTCAGAACACCTTCTGGAAGGGGCACCCCTTGAGGCTATCTGGCACTCACGCCCTCTAGTTCTGTTTCGCCAAGATGAAGCCGGACAATATGCCTTACAGCACATTTTGAGAGGGGTATGCTGGCTTCATACGACGAAATCGGCCTGTGAAGCCAGGCCGAAGCCCTCAGAGTGCCTTCTGAGAAGGGCATTCTGGCTTCATCCTGGCGAAAAGGCCGAAATCCGCGCCAAAATCCCCCAAAACGGTGCAGCTCTGTCATAACTTCATACTGTTTTCGCATAAGGTGTCCCCAAAAATGGGACAATCTTGCCCACTACGCATAAAAAAGGCGTGCACCTGAACCAGATGCACGCTAATATCAAGAATGAATAAGTTATATACTACGGAGCAACATACGTGGGGCACGCCACGTTAATTGTAGGAGAGTAAACGTAATGGCTCCAATCCGAGACTGAGGACGATTCTGCAGTGGGTTTATAAGAATTGTAGAATATGCAGAACTTAATGCCTATTGTGCCAGCGGGGTTTAGTGTTCCGCTAAATTTACCCTCTGCGCGAGAACATTTCATCTCATAATATGCGACTTCCGCTGTTTCGGTGACTTGAGAATCAGGCACAGAAGACCCCGCATCATTGAGAATAGGAATTCCGTTTTGATACAAATAGCCGAAATAACCCTCTCCGTTGCCAAAATACCAATTCACGGAATTAGCACGATAATAACTTTCATTAATGGTCAAACGAGATTTAACTACTCCCAATAACACATAGAGGAAAGACTCATCTGCTATACCTTTGATGACGCTATATCCTACGCCATCTCCATCAGCACTTGCCACACTGGGATCAGTAAACCAGTCAATTCCAAACTTAGATGCAAACGACCCTGTTCCAGGAACAGAAAGGGTAACTGGTTGAATCTTACCCTTCGTTGTAATCCCGGCTGCGGCATTCGTTGCCGTAACTGTCTTGATAATATTGCCAGTGCTATAATCACGAACAGTAATGATAGGTTTGAAGCCAGTCGCGTAATACCTAAATGGAACATAAACAACGGCAGTATGAGTCACCGCGTCCACATTTGTGATGTAGGTAATTGTGGCTTTGTCGACAGAGCCCGCACCGGAATGATCAAGATAGCCATCATTATTGACTCTAATTTCTCCAGAGAGGGCATACCAACCACCGCCATGCTCTTGGTTTTCAAAAGTGACTTGCACCTTGGTTACTGCGGCATTGATATCTGTCAAAGTAAACTTAAATCCAACGGCCAAATTTTTGAACGATATGTTACCCTCGTCAATAAGACAATCGTACATAGGCATATTTGCGGAAAAATATGCCCCAGGTGCCGTATAGTCCGTACGGGGATTCATATAGAATCTCGCTGGTTTAGCATCACCTACTACATACCTATGATTAGGAGATGCGGGGAAAAGAACCCAAATCTTTTTATCGTCAACGGTCCCATCCGAAGCGCCAATTTCGTAACCATCATCAATGGTTCCACTGAAAGATGCGCTGGCGGAGCCAGAATCAGATGTCGTGAGCGTGAAGAACTTATTATCGTCTCCCTTGTGGAAAAGCACGGAGATAGCATCTCCTTCAGACCAACTAAAATGTCCAGAAGCGTCATAGTCAGACTTTACCGCAACCTGGTCAGGATTAGAAACTTCCTCAGGAATAGACGCATTGATAGTATAGATATATGTACCGTTCTGAAGTTCGGGAACTTCTGGTGTCTCGGGGTCAGAATTATTAACAGGTTCTGCCTGGCAAGCTACCATAGCCGCTGCGGCCATGATCAGCAAATAATAAGCATAACGTTTCATGGCTGTAGAGATTATGCACCAAAAATACTTTCAAAAGTAGCTGACTCGCCAAATGTAACATCAGCACCATTCGCATTTACACTACCGTCCAGCAAGGGACTCTCTGTAGAGAGATGAATCAAATCAACCTCGGGACTTAGATACTCTAGTTTTTTATCCATATGGTAATAAATTTGGTTAAATAATCGTTTTAGTTCTGCGCCACGAGTGTGTGGTTAAGCTCGCAAAGTGCGCATTTTCGCAAAGTTATGTATTCTGGTTTCAAAACGAAACACACAAAACCCGTTTTTTATTGCAATAAAGGCGCGAGCACCAACAACCAACTAATAATCAACCAATTACGGGGGTTACATTTTCGTTTCGGATTGTTTCGTTTAGAAACCTCTATCTTCTCGCGTCGCAAACAAAAAGTGCGGTTTCTCTGCATCAAAAATGCAGGGAAACCGCAAAAAGGGCCTGAAATGCTGTTAGTCTGCACGAAAAATGCAGGGAAACCGCAGTCAGCAAATATTCCTAGAAACTATAATACAACCCGGCGTTGAAGTTGCTGGGGTTCACACCCACAACGAAGGTCTCGTTGTAGTAGCCTACGCGGCCGAGGTGTGCGACAAATGAAAGATTGTCGGTGAAGGGAATTGCAAGACCGGGAGAGACTCCGATTCCTACGCTGCTATCATTTGTCTTTGTGTCCGCGACAAGGTTCTTATTGCTCCAGAATGTCAACTGAAGCTGGGCGTCAACGAAGAGTGTTGCGGGGCCGAGCTCAAGTAAGTTGTAACG
>JAEEGL010732539.1_pt1 | contig 12363 bp, 9 predicted proteins | sample 9134231 | NCBI WGS metagenome assembly JAEEGL01 (sample SAMN16246548, study PRJNA631951) | gut metagenome | biome: gut microbiome; feature: rumen; material: fiber-attached | host: Bos | place: Iran: Karaj | collected 2018-10 | reverse complement strand
CCTTCATCGCGTCGGTGAGCTGCAGCTCGCCGCCGGCGCCGGGCGGCGTCACTTCCAGAATATCGTAGACGTCGGGCGTCAGGAGCACCCGCCCGAGGATCGAAAAGTTCGTCATGATCTGTTCCGGCTTCGGCTTCTCGATCATATCGAAGATCCGGTAGCGGCGGCCCTCCAGCGGATCCATCCCCATGGAGCAGTACCGGGAGACCAGCTCCCGCGGGACCTCCTTGATCCCGGCGACGGCCAGTCCGTAGGCCTCGTAGGCCTCCGCGAGCTGAAGGCAGACCGGCTTTTCGGAGAAAATGACGTCGTCTCCGTAGAGCACCGCGAAGGGATCGTCTCCCGTGAAGGAACGCGCCCGCAGGATCGCGTGGCCGAGCCCCTTCGTTTCGCGCTGACGCAGAAACGTCACGTTCGCCATCTCGGCGATCCGGCGGATCTCGGCGATCTCCTTCTCTTTTCCCGACGCGCGGAGCTTCTCCTCATATTCGGGCGAAAAATCGAAATAGTCCTCGATCATCCCTTTTCCGCGGCCGGTGATGATCAGGATATCGGTGATCCCGCTCTGAACGGCCTCTTCGACCAAATAAGAAATGGCGGGCTTGTCCACGATCGGAAGGACCTCCTTCGGGATCGCACGGGCGATCGGCAGCATCCGGGTCCCGAGTCCGGCAGCGGGAATAACGGCTTTTGTGATTTTTTTCATAGGAAAGAACTTTTTCCTTTCTCTTTCTCAGCGAGAGTTTTTCTTGACGGAGCAGGATATTTCAGTATACCACAAAACCGTCCCGATTGACAAGAGGTTTTGCGGGAAAAGTGAGAGAAATCGGCAAAAATCATAGGCCGGCGCACCGTTTCAGTTCTCGGACGAAATCGGTCCCGCACTGCAGCCGAACCGCCGTCTGGACGCCGTTCACCTCGAACAGGAGCCAGTAGGACTCGTCGGGAAAGAGATCGGGGCAGAAATCCATCCGTTCGGACACCGTTCCGAATTCCTTTTCCAGATCCTTTTTCTTCCGGTACGGCACCGCGGCCGTCATCGTTCCGAGCGGGACGGAAAAGACCGACGTCCGCCTTGGGCCGGCCGCCCGGATGACCGTCAGCCGGTTGCGGAAGAGCCGTTCGTCCTCGGGATCGAGAATATACTCGTATCCCGTAAGCAGATATCGCTGAGAAAGCTGGATCGCCGTCACCAGCGCCGCCGCCGTCAGGATATGCCAGACCCCCTTCCATCCGACGCCGAACGCCGCCAGCAGCGCCGTCGCGGCGGCCGCAGCGAACAGCAGACCGGTCAGGACCGCGGCCGTGTTTTTCTTTCGCAGCGCAAAATATCTCATATTATTTCCTCCCGGAAATCCGCGATATTGGTCAGGGCCTGTCCGTTCCGGATCTCGATATAGCCGTATCGCGGATCGCATCCGGCCGGCGCACCGATACTGCCGGGATTGAAGAGCCGCAGCGGCCGCGTCGGACCTTCGCCCGGGAGCCAGCGGTCTACCGCCTCGTGCGTATGACCGAAAAGGACGATATCGGCGCCGATCCCGCGGGCATAGTTCTCGAGCAGCGCCGTTCCGTGCTTCACGTGCCGGGTATGCCCGTGCAGCAGCAGAAACCGGACGCCGCCGAGCTCGACGGTCAGCTCCTCCGGCGGCGAAGCCGCGCCGCCGAGGAAAAAGTCGCAGTTGCCCCGCACCCGGAAATACCTCAGCCGCCTTTCGTAATCCTCTCCCAGCTCGTCCCTGACCGCCTCGATATCCCGGAAACCGTCCCCGAGATGGACGACGGCGTCGGCCGGCGTCCGCCGGATCACCGCTTTCATACGTTCGGTATTGCCGTGCGAATCGGAAAAAATCAGAAGCTTCATGGATCCCGTTCCCTTTTCTCCGCCGGCGACCGGCGGTAACGTCCTGTTCCATTATAGCATAGAATAATAACGATTGGAAGAGACCTCCATCAATTTGCCGCCGTTTTTTTGCCGTTTCGGGCGTTTTTCACCGCCGGATCGCCCCGAGACTGCCGGACCTGGCAAAATTTCTGACAGAAGAAAGGAACGGGATCGGAATATGGAAATCACGAACGACACGCTGGAAAAACTGAAAAAGCTGAACGACGACCAGCTCTGCTCCGCCATCGGCGTCATCGCCGACGCATTGGGGGCGTCGTCGGCTCAGAAACGAATGTTTCAGAAAAACACGAAGGCCGTCCGGCGCCGCCTGTCGGGCGCTTCACAGAGCGACCTGCTGAAACAGCTCTCCCGGATCGATCCGGAAACGCAGCGCGACCTGCTGCAAAAGCTGAAGCTGTAAGGAGGACGGCATGGACGGGAACCTATCGGAACTGCTGAAAAACGCGCTGGGCAACCCAGAGACAGCGGAAAAACTGATGGGCGCCGCTCAGCGCCTGCTCGGGGACGCCGGCAGGGACGGCTCTCCGAAGCCCGAAAACCCGCCGGCGCCCGCCGTCCGGCCGAAAGCCCTGCCGGCCGAGGCGATCCCGGAGATCCTCCGTACCGGCAACGCCGAACGGATCGCGCTTATCGCCGCGCTGCGGCCGTATCTCTCGTCGGAACGGCAGAAGACCGCCGACAGTCTGCTGAAAATGCTGAAGATGATGAAGCTGGCCGACCTGAGCAAGCTCTTCAGCGAATAAGCCGGAAAGGAGCCCACGGAATGTATACAAGAAGTTACGCCGGCCGGCCGCCGGCCGTACGGACGCTGCCCCCCGATTACGGCGGGACGGCTTTGATCATCGCCCCGCCGGAGCCTGCGCCCGTCGGGGAAAACGCCGCGGCGCCCGACCGTATCGGGGAAGAAATCCGCCGGGAGAGAACACCGGAAGCCGCACCGCCTGACAAAACCGACGGGAAAGCCGCCGAACGGCCGCGATTCCTCAGCCGCCGGCATCACCGTCCCCCCGAAGGGGAAAGGCCGCCGGACGGCGCCGAACGCACCAGCCCCAGAAGACCGACGGAATACGGCCCTGCCGCACACGAAGGTCAGAGACCGCCCGAGCCGCCGCCCTTCGGTCGGCCCGCGCCCGGCTTTTGTCCGCCGGGCGGACCGGAGGAGGGACCGCCCCGGGATCCCGGACGCCCCGCCGGACCGCCGGACTTTCACGGCGGGCCGGACCTTAACGGCAGACCTGACTTTCACTGCGGGCCGGACTTTCACGGAAGGCCTGATTCTGACGGCGACCCGGATGCAGACGGCCGTCCTGACCGTGACGGCGAACCGGAGACCCTCCCGACCGGTCAGTCGGCTCCGCAGCCGCGGCTCGGCGGGCTGTTCGGACCGGGGCGGATCGAGAGCGATGACCTGCTCCTGCTGGGACTGATCCTCTTTCTGCTTTCAGACGGCGACCGCACCCAAACCGACAGCCGCGATGCGATCCTGCTGCTGGCCGCGCTGTTTTTGGCCGGGCTCTGAACCCCGCTTAACGAAAAGCCGGTCGGAAAACCGGCCGGCCAAAACCGCGGCCGCCGATCCCCTTTACCGGGAAAACGGCGGCCGTCGAAATCCCGGAACGGCAATACCGTTCCGGGATCCTTTCTTATTTGCTCTTCTTCTTTTTCAGCGCGAACACGGCCGCGAGCGCACCGATCACCGCAGCGGCAACCGTCGGAAGGAGCCAGCCGATCGACGAAGTCTTCTCCGGCTCCTTTTCACCGGTCACGGGACCGCCTTCCGTCCCGGACGCGGCCGCGGTATCGGGGACCGTTTCCCCGCTCTCGGGCTCCGTGGTTACAGGCTCGGCCGGTTTCTCTTCCGCAAGACAGAGGCAGACGTCCTCCGCCTTGATCTCCATATTCGTTCCGTAAGCTTTCAATACGAAAAGGCGGAAGTAATTCAGCGCCGAAAAATCGGCGTCGCCGCCCTCGGCACGGGCCGCGGCGATCGGCAGATACAGCTCGTTCCACCCGTTGACAAGTCCCAGATCGCTGAGGTTCCAGCTGGTCTCCTTCTGATCCGAGGTACCCGAACTCGACAACTCCACCTGACCGCCCGAGATCCCGGCCGCGTCGTCGGTATAGATCCGGATATGCAGATACCCGTTCGGATAATACCGGGAGGCGTCGACCTTCTCGATCCGGCTCACGATCGTCAACGCCGCAGCGGTCCCGCTCTTGGAACCGTTCGGTACGCCGAAATCAAAACGGTCGCGATAGGCGTCCGGTGATCCGGATGCCGGGGACGTCACGTCGGACAGAAGATTCGCGGCCGCGATCCCGCAGATGCCGAACCAGCTCTCGGATACGCCGGAGGGATTCCGCAGCGTGACTGTCACGGTGTGTTCCTTCCCGTCGTCGAGATGGATCACGTTATACGGATACATGTAGGTTTCACTCGAGACGCGCGCCATCGTGACTTTCGTCGGCGCGCCGCCGTCGACCGATACGTCGATATAACCGGACGATCTCGACATCGTCATCAGGATCGCGAAATAGCCGCCCCGCACCCGGTAGGTGACGGAAGCGCCGTCGCGGTTCGTCTGCCAGCCGTGGAGATTGAGCTGGTAGATCCCGGCGTGATAATCGCCCGTCCAGCCGTCGCACGATTCGACCGTCACGGCGTCGCCGGACGAAGCGGTACTTTCAAAGAGGACCGCGTCACGGTATCCATTCCTCGTCACCGGATCGGGAAGCGGCACCGTCAGCGGCGCCGGCGCGATCGTCCCGGCGTGAAGACCGTCCAGAATCTCCTGAAGATACGCGTTCACAAGATCTCCGCAGAGCTTGTGGCCGTTGTCGGTGGGATGCACGTTGTCCGGCGACCAGATCTCGTCGGCCGTCAGCCCGTCGGGCAGGTTTTTCCGCTGCGCCAGCGCCCAGTAGGATTCCCGGAAGGAGACCTGCGGCACGCCGTAAGCGACGTTGACCTGATTGCAGTTGTCCTGCACGTTGATCCCGGCGCGGAAGACGCAGTTGAAATTCACGACCGGAACACCGGCCGAAACGAACTTGGTGATCTCACCCTCGTAGGCCTCCTGCGCGTAGGGGAGACCGTTGTTGTTGCCGCCGGAATCCACGACGATCAGGTCGGGGGCGCGGGAGAGGACCTCCTTGGCCGCCCGGCTGACGCCGAAGACCGCCTCGGTGGAACCGATGCCGGCGTTGTAGAATCGGATCGGAGCCGAGGGATTGACCGAGAACAGCCACCGCTTGACGACGGCCGCCCACTCGTTGCCGGGCGCCGCCGCAGCGCCGGCGGTGATCGAATCGCCGAAGGTGACGACGTGTACCTCTTCGCCGTTTTCGATCTTTTTCAGCACGTTCGCGATCGCGGCCCGCATCTCATCGCTCCCGCCGAAAATCAGCGAACGTTCGGTCGCCAGCCTGACGGCCGAATCGTAGACCGATTCGATCTGATCGACGCTGTCGTACCAGACCGCCGTGAAGGAGACGTCTCCGTTCAGCCGGTACTGATAGCCGGCCGGATAGACGGCAAAGCCGTCGCAGTAGCCGCCGAAGACCTTTCCGTCCAGGGTCGCCCCGCACTCCGGCAGCGTCAGGACCGTTTTATCCTCCTGCCGGGCGTTCTCCGGAACGCTTCCCTTCACCCCGTCTTCAAAAACATAGGAAATATCCACTTTCGTTCCCTCCGGATCGACCTCGGCCTCAAGCCGGAGGCCGTCGACCGCAATCACGGTCTCGGCCGTCACGTAATTCCAGACCCACAGCGTATTCACGTTCGTGGGGCTTCCCTTCCGGAACGCCTCCGAAAACGGAAGCGTCACGTCGTTCCAGCCGTCCTGCAGCGGGACCGCCGTCATATCCCAGACGTAACCGACGTTGGCGCCGTCGGTCTGGAGATGAAACTGTCCGTAATCCTTGTTGATCCGTTTCAGATGATCGGCGTGATCGACGTAATACCAGAAGCGGACGCAGCCGTTTTCGGTAAACTGCGAAATGTCGTTCAGCAGAAACGAATTGCAGCAGATGACGGGACAGGCGGCGTCTTTGGCCTTGACGTAACCGCTTCCCTCTTTGGCGCCCGAGGTAACGAGCGCCGTATCGGTCCCCCAGAAGCCCGCAAAGCTGTCGCAGGTCAGCAGGGGCTCCGACACGAATTTGGTTTCCGCCGCCCGTACCGCCGTTGTGATCGTCATCAGCCCGGCAAGCAGCGCCGCCGTCATAAGCAGCGCCTTTATCCCTTTTATACGCTTGTTGTTCATATAGGTTTTCTCCTCAGTTACGGAATGGTGCTTCCCGGTTCCGGCGTCACCGCCGGCAGTCCGTTCCGGGGGATTCCCGCCGCATAAGACAAAACGACCCGTGTACCGGCCGAAACCGGTACACAGGCATTTCGCGTCTCAATGACGTCTGCGTCTCACGCAGACGGCGATCCCCGCCACCGAAAGAGCGGTCAGCGGAAGTAGGGCAAACAGAATGTCCGACGTACCGGCGTTCTCACCCGGATCGGTGTTTTCACCGGGATCGTTATTCTCGCCCGGATCGGTGTTTTCACCGGGATCGGTGTTCACACCCGGATCGACCGGTTGATCCTCGGTCACAAGCTCGAGGCGAAGATTGTCGATGGCGATCACGGTCTCGGCCGTCACATAGTTCCAGACCCACAGCGCGTTCACATTCGTGGGATCACCGTTCCGGATCGCGGCTGAGAACGGAAGTGTCACGTCGTTCCAGCCGTCGACCAGCGCAACCGCCGTGAAATCCCAGACGTAGGCCACGTCGTTGCCGTTCGTCTGAAGCTGGAACTGCGCCCAGTTCGAATCATACTTCTGCAGATTCTCGGCGTGATCGACGTAAAACCAGAACCGCACGCTGCCGTTTTCGACGTAGTCCGAGATATCGTTCGCGGCAAAGGTATTATTGCAGATAACCGGGCAGGATGCGTCGTTGGCTTGGACAAAGCCGGATCCCTCCCTGGCGCCCTCGGTTCCGAGCGAAATGTCGGTTCCCCAGCATCCGTCAAGCGTATCGCAGGTCAGGAGCACCAGTTCGCCGGTGCCGGCACTGACGGAAAAGACCGTTACGAAGGCGAACAGCAGGCAAGTTGTCAGGAAAATGCGAAATGATTTCATCAGCGTTTCCTCCCGTTGGTTTATTCGCCTTCAGTATAACATATCCTCCCACTCCTGTCAATTGACAGTTCATCCTTTCCCTGTACAAAAAGTCCGATCCCCCGGGGGCCGGAGCTGACGGAAAAAAGCCCGCCGGACAAAGGTCCGGCGGGCTTGGCTGCTGTTATTCCCGGGGGGCGGAAGCGGCAGCGCCGCTCCCTCTCTGACGGACCGGGAAGCGGGCCGCGATCCTCAGAAACGATCACGGCGCCGGCCAAAGCCGATCACGCCTTTTTCTTTTTCAGAATGACGATCACGATGACGGCGATGACCACCGCGGCGGCCGCCGCGATCGCTGCGATCACGATCGGGCTGAGACCGCTCTTCTGCGCGTCGTCGGCGGGCTGCGTTTCGGGGGCTTTCGTCTCCGGCGCGTTCGTTTCGGCTCCGTTCGGATCGGCGGGATCCGTTTCCGGCGCGTTCGTGTCGGGTTCCTCGGTCACGACGGCGGTGTCGGGCGCCGGATCCGTTTCCTCGGGCTGATTGGGCTCTGCCGCGTAGCCGTAGATCTCGATCTCGGCCACGTCGCCCCACTCGTCGTCATTGAGATAGCGGAAATACCGGTATCCGGTGTTGTTCTCCGCTATGATATCGTCCGTGCAGTCCTGCCATTCCCATTCCTCGGCGGGAGCGATGCTGTGGAACAGAACCACGGATTCGTCGAACCACTTGTCGTTCGACGCCTCGATGGTGGCACCGCGGAACCGCTCGGTATGTCCGTCGCGCGGATGGATCAGAAGCTTCGTCACGATGTAGGTGCCGCCGGCGTCGATGCCGCAATAGCTGCTTTCGCCGCCGCCGTTCGGATCAAAGAAGGTGTTGATATCTCCGTCAAACGCGGCGTCGGATCCGGAATCGATGTTGCCGCCATATCCGGCGATATCTCCGATCTTCTCACCGTTCAGCAGGACCGATCCTTCCGGGATCTCTGCGCCGGAGCTCGGATAGCTCGCCTCACCGCTGGTATCCACGGCGTCGGCCGTCTTCCGGGCGATGACCTCGGCGATGCCGTATTCGCTGCCGATCGGCGTCACCAGTTCGATATAAATAATCCGTCCGGTCTGAACGTCGAAGGAGATCTTGTCTTCCGTCCGGTCCTCGGTGTTTTCGATCGTCTTCGAAAACTCTACATCTTGATCTCCAGCCGAGCGGGTATAAATGTTGTAAGCCGCCGGCGCGTTCTTCCAGAGAATCTCGATGTAACCGATCGGAACGATCTTTCCGAGGTCGATCGTCACCGTGACGGTGCTTTCCGCTCCGGCGGTCCAGGCGGTGTCGGTCATGCCGTCGACGATCTTGTCGGCGCCTTCTCCCGCCGTCGCCGTCGCCGTCGCGTCCTTGCAGTAATTCTGCAGCACCGGCTCCTCCGCCGCCGCGGGGACGAGAAGCATCGACGTAAGCAGTGCCAGGACCGTTAGTATGATTGCCAGTTTTTTCATAGAACCTCTTCCTTTCTTGATTCGAGACATATAGTATCAGATTCCGACATTGTCGGTTGTCTCCTTCGGGGATTCGGACCCGCGAACCGTGTTTATCCTTTCGTCAGCCACAGGCGCTGACCCCGGATCGCGTCGCCGGTTACGCCTTTTTCTTTTTCAGAACGACGATCACGATAATCGCGATGACCACCGCGGCAGCCGCCGCGATCGCAATGATGGCCGCCGGACCGAGAACGCTCTTCGGAGCAGGATCGGCCTTCCCGCTGTCGGCGGGTTTCTGCGTATCGGCGGGTTTCTGCGTCTCCGGCGCATTCGTTTCAGGCGCGTTCGTGTCGGGTTCCTCGGTTTCGACAGGGGTGGCTTCCGTCTCGTCCGGCACCGGCTCCGTCTCATCGGACGGGAGTTCGACTCCTTCCGGCACCTCGCCGAACTGAACGGTATTCAGATACGTGGAGGACCAGTAATAATCCTCATGTCCATCCTGCGTCATCCAGGTGGAGTAGGAGTCGCGGCCGTCGTCATTGTTGAAATCATCGTTCAGCGAGACGTTAAAGCCCATGACGTGGCCTGCGGTCGCCGGCTTGAGCATAACGAACGGAATACGGATCTCCACGATGTATCCGTCATCTGTGGTTTCGACTTCGTATTCGATCACGCTGTAGATTTCCCGGTTTCCGGTGTAGGGACAATCCCAGCTGTTGGAGTTGATGCAGATGTGATAGTCTCCAAGGTCAGTATCGTATCCCACTGCCTGATTGTTATTTTCCGAGATCCAAAGGTCGAAAGAATTCGCGGAACTCATATTGTCGTCCGGCAGCGTCGCATCCTGAGCGACTTCCAGAACGTAGAGCGCTTTCGGACTCCAAAGAACTTTGACGTAACCGGTACACATACCGGTGTCGTCGTGGACTTCTGCCGGCACAATCTCGGCGGCGGTGTTCCAGATTTCGTCAATCTTTCCGTCGATCGTCGGCTCGGTCACGGCAAACGGCGCAACGTAATCGGCTTCTGCGGCCGAAACCATGGGAGTCATCATAGCCATCGTCAGCGCAGCGATGACAGCGACCAAAAGAAATTTTCTCATAAAAGCCTCCGTTATTTTTTTATGTAATAATAATGTTATACCTTAATTGAAAGAAAAAGTCAATACAAAAAACAGACATGTTTTTTCGGATAACGTCCGATCAGGAAAGGAAACGGCAAAAACCCGCCCGCCGGGCAAGCCCGGCGGGCGGTCTTTCAGGTTATTCTTCGACGACGCTGTCGGTAACGTCGTCGGGGAACTCTTCGTACAGGGACTTCAGCCACTCGTCTCGCATCTGATGATAGCGGTAGTAGGTCGAATCTTCCTGCCTCGTGTCGGAAATCTCGCCCTCGGAGCAGATCGCCGTGAAGCGGTCGAACTGTTCGTCGGTCAGGCGGGCGGCGTATCCGAACGAGATCAGATAAGCGTCTCCGTTCTCATCGCGTCCTGCCGTGAGGAACCGCGCGTTCCCGATCGAGACCGTGGCCTCGGCCACGGCGACCGCCGCGTCGGACCGGACGAAGGTCAGCTCCGACAGCAAGTTTTTCAGCGCGCCGCGGTCGATCACCCGGGGATAATCGAACGCTTCGACGCCGAAGGCCCGCGCCGAACGGCCGATGAAATAATCGCTCACCGATCGAATATCGAGGAACCGACCCTCCGTTAAGAACCGCGGATAGGTCTGATCCGAGAGCAGCGGGAAGATCCCGTCCCAGATCGCCTCGTAAATCTGCTGCACCTCCCGGACACGGATATCATACCAGGCGCCGGTCCTGTCATGATGCGGCTCGGGCAGCAGCGGACGGATCGCCTCGATCAGCCGCTGCCGGAGCGCCTCGGCCGCTTCGGTATCCAGTCCCCGGTTGAACTCCTCGTAGAAGGCGTCGAGGATCGCCAGCTCTTTCCGCATTGCCTGCAGATAATCGGTCTCGCCCCGCTGCTCCGCCATTTCGATCTGCCACAGATAGTCGTCGCGGCTCAGATCGTCTGGCGTCAGATACCCGGTCACGAGGCGGACGAGATCGTTGGCGATCATACGCGCCTCCCGATCGAGCGCGAGCTCCGGCGTTTTCACCTCGTCCCCGAGCCCCATCGTGCCGTCGAAGCGAACGCCGAGAGAATCGTACCGTTCGTTAAAGGCGTCGACCGACTTCCCGCCCATGGCGTCCCGCAGCGCCGCCGCGGTCAGATAGACGGTGTCGCCGCTGTAATCCAGATAAGGCAGCAGGGCTTCCGCCGTGTCGGCGAGGAATTCCGGGATCTTCACGAGCCCGGAGATCTCTCCGTAGTTCGCTTCCGTCATCTGCGGGGTCAGCCGTTTCGCCAGGATCTGCGCCGACAGGTACCGGCCGAGATCGGTCATCCGGGAGAACCCGGTCACCCGGACCGGCTTGCCGTCGAGCCGGAAGAAATCCGCCACGGTACCGAAATTATGATCGAACGCCTTGACGGCGTCATAACCGTTCATCAGCGAATAGATCCGGACGGTATTGTGAAACTCCGGGAACGCCTCAAAGTAGGCCGCCCGGTCGAAGGTGAGCTGTCCTTCCTTATAAAACGCAAGCAGCAGTTCTTTTTCGTTTCCGCTTAGGAAGAGGCAGAAGGTCAGCCCCTCCTTTCCGCGGGTCTGCGCCTCGAACGACTCGCCCACCGGCAGGATGCCGGTCTCTCCCGTCATAAGATCGAAGCAGCGGATCGCGCCGTCCCCGGAATAGAGATACGCGTAGCGGCCGTTCTTCGTCACCGCGCTCGCGAGCGGCGCCGTTTCGGTCAGGCGCGTTTCCTCGCCGGTCACGAGGTCGGTCAGAACGCCGTCGGTCAGCAGCAGACGGTCGAAGGGCGCGATGCTGCCGGAAAGCTCTCCGGCGCTCATGACGGCGGCGCCGTCGGCCGTCAGCCGATAGCCGACCGTCTTTCCGTTCTGCTTCATCAGCACGACGGGAACGCCGTCGGTATCCTTCGTCAGCAGGAGCCGCTCGCCGTCCAAGAAGAAGACGCTGCCGGCCCCGACCCAGAAGCCGTACCGGCCGTCGGCCGCCTTGAAGGAGAGCGCGCCGTACCGGTCGGTCAGTCCGCCGGCCGGCGCCGACGCGACGGGATCGGCGTCTCCGTAGCGGTCGAGGAGCGCGTAGGCGCCGCCCACCCGCGAATAGACCATGATCGTCGACGCCGCGTAGCCGGGCGTCAAAACAAATGTCTCGTAGTCGAAATCGAATTCGCCGCCGAGCAGGTACGGCACCTCGGCGATCACCCGCGTATAGTCGTCGCTGATCCGGATCTCGGAAGCCAGCGCCAGGTTGGCCGCGCGTTCTCGGGTCAGGCCGAACAGACCGGTGAAGCACTTCGGGATCCCGACGCCGCTTTCATCGAGCCGGACGACCGTTTCGTCCGCAAAATCAAAGATAAAGGCGCCGTAAGAGAGCGTTTTCGCGGCGTTGGCCAGCATGAACAGGCAGTGATCGGGGTCCTGACCGTATTCCAGCACGCAGACCGCCGGATATTCGTAGCGTTTCAGCGCGCTTTTGACGATGTCGTTGTCGGCCGCCGTCCCGGTCAGTCTGAGCGAAGCCACGGTCGGCTTCTTGCCGGCGGCAAAGACCGCGCGGGCCTCGTCGGTATCCATCAGCCGATAATAGGTCCCGTATTCGCTTTCTCCTTCGCCCGCCATAATCGCCTCCGGCGAGATCATGCCGTTCTCGATCGCCGCCCGAAGGCAGGCGTCGGTATAATCGGGCGTATCGGCGATCGCCTCCCGGATCAGACAGGAAAGACAGACGATACCGTCTTTTTTCACGTCGTACCAGACGCTGTCGCAGTCGG
>JAEEGL010620681.1_pt1 | contig 12363 bp, 1 predicted proteins | sample 9134231 | NCBI WGS metagenome assembly JAEEGL01 (sample SAMN16246548, study PRJNA631951) | gut metagenome | biome: gut microbiome; feature: rumen; material: fiber-attached | host: Bos | place: Iran: Karaj | collected 2018-10 | reverse complement strand
ATTTGTACCATATGACGTACCAAAACCGACAGTGCCGCTTTGATTTTGAGGACTTGCCGTAATACTCAGTGTAGAACCTGTCCAGTTTCCACTCCACCCAGTAATTGCATTCGATATATTAACGGTAACGCTACTATAACCAATCTTACCAGAACTAAAAGTATTATACGTGCCATTAGCTGTTATTGACTTAGACTCAAGTAATGAAGTATAAGCCATTGGAATGGTTTTAGTGTACCTGGATGTAGGAGCTGCTGATCCACTATTCAAAGATTGGATCTTGAGTTTAACATCTACACAATTAGCAGTACTGGATTTAGACAGTCCTCCATTTGATACTAATTCAAGATCAACAGTATTCGTACCATATGATGTACCAAAACCGACAGTACCGCTTTGATTTTGAGGACTTGCCGTAATACTCAGTGTAGAACCTGTCCAGTTTCCACTCCACCCAGTAATTGCATTTGATACGTTAACCGTCACACTATTGTAGCCAATCTTACCAGAACTAAATGTGTTATACGTACCATTAGCTGTTATTGACTTAGACTCAAGTAACGATGCGTAAGACATTGTGATAGATTTAGTATATCTGGATGTTGGTGCTGTTGACCCACTATTTAAAGATTGAATCTTAAGAGGAATATCTATGCACAAAGCAGTACTAGACTTAGTTAAACCTCCGTTAGACACCAGTTCGACGTCCACGGTATTTGTACCATAGGGAGTTCCAAAACCAACAGTACCGCTCTGATTTTGCGGACTTGCTGTAATGCTTAAAACAGAACCTGTCCAGTTTCCACTCCATCCAGTAATACCACCGGCCACATTAACGGTAACACTGCTGTAACCAATTTTTCCGTCACTAAAAGTATTATATGTTCCATTACCAGTTATTTCTTTAGTCTCAAGTAATGGCGCATAAAACATAGGAATGGTCTTAGTATATCTAGGTGTTGGCGCTACTGATCCTGGATTCAAAGACTGAATCTTAAGAGGAACATCAACACAATTCGACATACTTGATGATTTTGTAAGATCACCATTTGATGTTAACTGAAGATCTACAGTATTACTACCATAAGATGTACCAAAACCGACAGTACCACTTTGATTCTGCGGGCTTGCAATAATGCTTAAAACAGAGCCGCTCCAATCCCCGCTCCAGCTTGAAACGGCACGACTAAAAGTTCCTATATCGACCCAATCGGAAAGCCATGTTTTCTTTTGCAGAGTATAGCTATTTCCATTTGGCACCAACTTCACATCGTAAATGCTATTTTTTACATTTTCCCAGTTAGTCGTTCCTGTACCAGTTGATCCATTTGGAACATATAATGCCCTAACATGAATCATATCAGCGGTTTCGATTTTGGTTTTTAGCCAATCAGTTGTTAAATCAGAAGCATGCACAAGCCCATCTAATTCGAGATGATCGGCACTTAACACAATTGAACTTGAGCCATTATTAATAGAAGCCACAATAGATGCTGGTTTAATGTGAGCATTTTCCCCAGTTCCTTCAACAACGAGCCCAATTTTATTACCTAGTTCAGTAATACTACTTTGGAAACCCTCAGACGCCGTATTAAGCGCAATAATATCTTCTCCGGCTTGTGCAATTGCCGTTTGAGCATCGGTCAAATCATCGCCGATAATTGTTACATCTGATGAAATATCAGTTACTGTTTTGCCCATATCGGCAAGATCTTTAATTAGGCCTTTTGTATTATCTCCGACTTTTTGGCCAATAAGTGTAACATCTGTCGAAATATTAGTGACTGTTGTGCTCATATCAGCCAAATCTTTGACTAAGCCTTTTGTGCTGTCCCCAACAGTTTGGCCGATAAGCGTAACATCTGTCGAAATATTAGTGACCGTTGTACCCATATCAGCCAAATCTTTGACTAAGCCAGAAGTACTGTCTCCAACAGTTTGGCCAATAAGTATAACATCGTCACTCAACGCCGCTACTGTAGCATTTGTATCGGCCAAATCTTTGATTAGGCCTTTTGTACTATCTCCGACTTTTTGGCCAATAAGCGTAACATCTGTTGAAATATTGGTGACGGTTGTACCCATATCAGCCAAATCTTTAACTAAGCCGGATGTACTGTCTCCAACAGTTTGGCCAATAAGTATCACGTCATCACTCAATGCTGCTACTGTGGCATTTGTATCAGCCAAATCTTTAATTAAGCCAGAAGTACTATCTCCGACTTTTTGACCAATAATCGTAACATCTGTTGAAATATTAGTGACCGTTGTACCCATATCAGCCAAATCTTTAATTAAGCCAGAATTACTATCCCCAACCTTTTGACCGATAACTGTTACATCACCACTTAAAACAGTAACAGTTCGATCCATAGCAGCCAAGTCAGTAGTCATCTGTGAAATTGACTGATCAACGTTTTCGCCGATAAGCACTATATCAGTCGAAAGGGTCGAAATTGTATTTCCCTGATCAGCAACTTGCTTAATTAGACCTGAGGTTTCATCGCCGACTTTTTGGCCGATAACTGTAACATCTCCACTAAGAAGAGTAACAGTCCGGTCCATAGCAGCCAAGTCAGTAGTCATCTGTGAAAGAGACTGATCTACATGCTGCCCAATAAGTGTAACATCAGTCGAAAGAGTCGAGATTGTATTTCCCTGGTCAGCAACTTGTTTGATCAAGCCAGACGTTTCGTCACCAACCTTTTGACCGATAACTGTTACATCGCCACTTAGAACCGTAACAGTTCGATCCATAGCAGCCAAGTCGGTAGTCATCTGTGAAAGAGACTGATCTACATGCTGCCCGATAAGTGTAACGTCATCAGAGATTGAGGCAATTGTATTACCTTGATCGGCAACCTGCTTAATCAAGCCATACGTTTCATCTCCGACTTTTTGGCCTATAAGTGTCACATCGCCATCAAGTAAATCGACTTTATGCCCAGTCTCTTCAAGTTCAGTTTGTAGATCAATAGTAGAATGGTGAATATCACGAACGTTGATGTATATCGGATCACCGTGTTCATCGACCTTGACATTTCCTTGATCATCAAGTTCGGCAAATAAATATGTTCCATTTTCGCCCAATATCTTTGCAATATTTAGACCGTCGCTATTAAAGATATTTAATACTTGATCGACGCCAAGAAACTCAGCAATCTTTTTCACAACAGGCGAATCAATTAATCCGCCACCACCTTCTCCAGAAAATATTCCAGAAAAAAATGAAAGATTACCTTCTTCATCAGTTGTAACTGCCGGCATCTTAATAGACAAACCAGTTCTTAAGTCAAGACCATACTCATAAATTACATAATCATAAATATGATGATTCTTAAGAAGTGTATCAGTTAGCTCCGAATATTCACGTAAAAGCCAACTACCACGAGGTCTTCCTTGCGAATCAACACCCCATATAATATGACCTTGGTTATCTACGCCCGTTACAACGGGGCTCCAAAATAGAATCTTGCCTCGACCATCATTGCCCATCTGTGGATCAAACACCCAAAAATATGGAGGATGAGTTTGGCCCGCAGAATCTCGTAAAGTAGGACCACCCGGTGTCTGTGCCGGAACATTATGATTATACCAAACCTTATTTTGACGAAGCCATTTTCTTACGCCATTGAACCATTTGTCATAGTCATCAGTTTCAGCAGAATCATCAGGCGGCGGAGTATAACCGGAAGACGACGAATTCTTATTTGCGGAATTTCCAGATGAACGGCGATTCTTAGTCAAAGCCATCGAAGGAATTCCGAATCTAAAGTTTGTGTTCTCAGGATTATACAGATCGTATTCTATCTCAAGACAAGTCAGAAGCTTAGTCACAACTGGCGGCATAATTCCTCGTCCGAATGGGAATCTGAGAATCACTCTGTCGCCAACGCTAATCTGAGTAATATCACTACCCGTCATATGCATATCAATGGCGGTAACAGAAACACTCTCAATCGACCCGTGAAAATTATCTTTCGCCCATTTTAATGCCGCGGTAAATAATTTATCTTGAGAATCCATATCGTCGAATGAAACGATCTTCCAAACGATTCCATATCGGCCTTGTGATTCTGTATAATCATCCACAGAATGATAACCGGTGCTTAGTTCTTCATCGGTATAGACTTTCGTTAAATCCTTAATGTCAAACCAATTATCGCCAAACGTCCAAGTTTCTCCAGTTCGAGTAGTAACACTATAACCCTTTAAATAAAGTTCTTTGTTGTCTTTTTTTCCAATAGGAATGATTCTTGTAAAAATATTATCAACTTCGGTTGAAGTTCCAGCAGTAATAAGATTTCTTCCAACTTCAATTGTTTGCGGATTTATTGAACCATCAAAGTATTGATCAAGCCAATCTAGATAAATCCGATAATATTGTTCGCCATTATAATACCAATCTTGACGTTCATGAAGGCGAATTGCATACTGCTCGGCTTCAGCAGGGGTACTAAATTTACCAAGATACTCACCAGACTGAATATAATGCTCAATAGCTGCTTCTTCAGTATAGATCTGCCCATTTATAATAGTCGGAAGCAAAACTTCTTCATTGTCAATCCTTGTGCTGAAACTAATTTCAGTACTGATTGAGCCATCAGGATTATGAATCACCGGTCGATTGTTCAAATCAATATTGCCGAGTCCATACTGGTCAATATCCTGGAAAGTATCGAGAGCGTATCTTGTACGCCAACATCCGCCATAATAACTTTTCAAATCATCGAGAATACTTTTTGTTTGAGTCCAACTCGAAACGCCAAAAGCATATTCTTCGTCAACTATTTTTTGATCGGCCTGAATTGAAAGTGAATAATTTCCAGGAACTTCTCCAACATAAAACTTCTTAGTTTCATCAGGATCGATCATCGAATTATGATTAGCAATAACCTCGTTGAGGTATTTTGAAATCAAAATCGGTGTTCTTTCTTTTTCAACTTTTGGAGGATAATAGCTATCAAGTAAAAACGAAATTGCTCCTTCGCATGCGATTTTCTGTTCCCCAAAGAAACCATTTTCTATAGTTAAAACACGTCCATAGAAAATATTATTGCCATCATAATCAACTTCGATGATGGTCTTTAATTGCATAAATTGATCATAAAATTCATCATCTGGCTGAATACTAAAACTAAAATTACCAGAACTTTCAATCCCAATTTTTACACTGGGATTAATAATATGAATGCCGTTATTTGCCGGAATATCCTGAATTAAAACTCTATTGCTATTAATCACTCCATTCTGGCTAAGATTAATAGCATAAACATTGATCATATACCTGCCTCCTCTCCCGTGTTGCTGTCATACTTGAAAGGCTGTAGCCTATAATTAATTGCTATTGTTGAAAAAGCCTCTCCCGTTTGCCAGCTTTCAACAGAAATTCGGCCAATATAATAATAATCGGGTTCATCTTCAAGCGTCATATGCATTACGCTCCCATCAAAAAAACTAACAAGTTCATTTTTGCGTTCGACCCAGGAGCGATTATCGATGACAAATCCGTCATAATCACGAATAACTACAAACTCAAATCCTCCGCTTCGATCTGTGTATGGAACACTTCCGCCGGTAATGTAATTTGACAAATCCAAGGAACCATTTCTTCCAGGAATATCGACGTATTTAAAAGATCGAGACGGAATTGATACAACGGGCCTGGAAGAAGGAATCAGATGAAAATCATTCCAGGTATTTTTAGTAGTTGAATTTTTGGTAAATATAATAGAATGAAAATCAGAACTTTGAGACATCTGCCATTCCTCCTTTCCTAAAATAAAAAGAGGACGACCCATATCTCAAAGTCGTCCCCTTTTCAAAAATGATTAAATATCGGTTCGAGAGGCATAATAACCTCGCTGACCAAGATAACGATCCATTTCCGGTCCAATTGCTCCAACAACAGCGCCTGTATTCATAACAAGCCGAATATTCTTCATCGCATTTCCGAGTACGCGAATATCTTCACGCAGATTTGAAACCTCATCACCGATTCTAGAAATATTCTCAGTATAGTCTTTAGGCATTGCTGTATCAGCAAAAATTGTAGCCTTACTAGGATCAATGGTAAGACTACCGCCATTAAACTTAAGTCCAGATGCACCAAACCAGCCATTCATCAGGTTCAATCCATTTTCGACATTTGTCAAATCGAGAACTGGCGTGATTGTTGGGCTAGTGATATAATCTCCAGAAATAAGTTTAGACAAAAGTGACATAGCGCCTTCTGCTCCATATAGGGTTTCATCAATCAAATTTTCAGCAGCATCTGATGATTTACTAGCATTCCTATTAATACCTTCGGCAACGCCAAGCGCAATATAAGTACCTACAGTATCTCTAAACAATTTAGAAGGAGATGCTGACTTTGACGAGGCCATTGCTTGTTCATATACTTTTTTGATCATATGCTTAGCGGCCTCAATCATTTCGTCATCTGATTCCTTGCTCATGATACCGTTCTTTACGCCTGATGCAATGTTACGACCTACGCCGTAAAAATTCCAATCTTCATTCCCGGTATAAACTAAATGGCTCAAACCTTCAGCGAATCGAGCAAACATGTCAATAAATTCCATGTTAATATCATCGTCAAACGCCGAATTGTAAAATGCTATTGCTGATGATACATCGCCCATCAAACTAACTACGCTGTCAATAACAGCCGCAACTTCTCGTTTGTCAGTTGTAGCATCGTACAATACAGTTTTATCAACAGCAAGACCCGACATTAAATCTGCCAAAACTGTAGAATAACTGAACCCGTTTCTTAGTTTATCTTCAGGAATATAGCTTAAGCTTGAAATTACTTCAGTGAATCTAGCAACTGCCCCAAGTGCACTATTCACAAGATCGGCATCAAATTTCAGTGATTCATTGCCACCCTGTACTGTGCCATTTAAAGAAGCATTAAGATTCGCTAATCCAGCGCCCATGGCAGTAATATCTTCGGCCAATTCAGAGAAGTCTTCTTTATGTCCGTCAAACCAGTCAACAAGACCGCCAACATCTGGCATCTCATTACGCATCTTAATAATATCTTTGAGCGCAATAAGAGCATTATCAAATGTTGTGGACGTATCGGAATCGAACTTAGTATTTGTGGCAAAGGACTGCAAAGCACCTCCTAGTGCCACAATATCTTCAGAGAACGTGCCAAGTGTTTCCGGTGTTACGCCAGTGGTTTTGAAAAGCAACGTTGCAGCAAGAGCATCAGCCGTTAGATCTTTATCAAGATTCTTGAAGAATTCAAGAGCACGCTTAGAATTCTCAATGTCGCCAAAATCTTTAGTAGAGTCATAGAAACTGTACAGCGCACCACCAAGCAAGCGAATATTTGTTGCGAAACGAGACATAATATTCGGCTTAACATCAGTAGTCGTTGTAATGACTTTAATATTGTCCTCGGTCAAACGAGTATTCAATTCGCCGAGGAAATCAAGAGCTCTAATTCCGAGATCGGCTTTTCCATCATCAAATTCCTTGCACGCATTAGCATAAGCTACAACAGCATTAGCAAGAGCTGCAAGTTGCGACGGGAAATCTTTAAGATCTGATTCTTTAGGAAGATCCGGAATCTTAAATCCGCCATTCGCATTAAGAGATTCGCTAATAGCAGTCATGATCTTAACTGCACCAGAAACACCATCGGCCGAAAGTTCTTCTTCTGACAAACCAGATACTTCTTTTGCACCGATAGCATAAAGCGATAATGCGCCGCCAAGGCCCTGAAGTCTTTCTGTAAATCCAGTCAAATCAAGCTTACTAAAATCTTCAATATTTTTCTTGCTGTCAAGAATATTTTTAAGAAGTTTATAAGCCATCGGCTGATCGGTTTCAATTCCATTAGATCCTTCAGGACTTACAAATGATGCAACAGCTCCGCCAAGCACTGCCAAATCATCAGCAAATGTCCCAAGACTCAATCCAGTCATTTTATCCTTCAAATCGCAAATCCGTTCAATCACTTTGAGCCCCGGCAATTTATCCGGTTCAGGAATTGTTTTTGTCAAAGTAGTAAACAGATTCAAGGAAGATCCGAGTTTACGAATCATAGTCGTAAAATCGGCAAGGGATTGCATGTAGGTGCTTGCATCTTTTAAGCTGGCAACAAGATCATAAAGCGCTGCAAATTTGCGTTTTGCGGATTCAATTTCTGCCTCACTGAAATTGGACATATTTGCAATAAATTGCGTAAACATGTTTCCAACAAGAGTCAATTTGGCAGACAAAGCAACAAGACTATTCCCTATAGCGCCAATTATCATCGGCATAAGCAAGGACAAAACTGCCATAATTGCAGCAATAGCCACGCCAAGAATCAAGATCCCCTTAATAGCTCCGCCAAGTGTTAACTTGGATGTTACTTCTAGAGCAGCAGCAATAGCTATCAACAAAGCAGCCAAACCGATTGAAAATGCCAATATTTTATCTACCTTCATGGACTTAATTTCATTAAGTGCCATTGAGAACACTAGCATTACAACAGCTAGACCGATCATAGCAACCAACGCATGCATGCCCTTCATAAGTACTTTCTCATTGCTGTTGATCATATCAACGACTGAGAAATATACAACAAGAAGTATGGACAAAGCTACAATAGAAACTAGGATTGTTCCAACATTAACACCGGTCATCATGGACATAGTTAAGCCAAATGCCAGTAAGACAAGTGCTAAAGGAATCATCGTTGCAAACGCTGCAATTCCTTCACGAATTTTCATTCCTTGGACCAGTTCCATCATAACATACATGGCTCCAAGAATAGCAACAAGTCCTACTCCCATTTTGAGCAAACCGCTCCATTCGACAGTAGCAAGAGGCAACAATGCTTTGACAAGAAGCCAAACAGACAATGCTACCGCTATAACGCCAGCCATTTCACCGAATCGATATGAACCAAGTCCGGAATTAAACAAGTGCAGCATAAGCAAAACTGCACCAAGGCCAACGATCATTTTGCTAACGCCTTCCCAGCTAAAATTCGCTAGCGGCTTCAATGCTTCAAGAAGCATCCATATTCCAGCGGCTAAAAGCAAAACTTTTCCCATGCCAGTATTATTAAGCGACCCAAACTGCTGAGAGAAGCCAGCAAGCATCAACAAAATTCCGCCAAGCATGAGAACCATTTTAGCAATTCCCTCGAGTTTAATATCCGCCAAAGGTAATAGCGAACGAATAAGAATAAATACACTTAATGCAAGAAGAATTGCTTTTCCCATTCCAGTTCCATTAAGCGTTCCCATTTGTTTACTAAATTCAGCAATAAGGAATAGCACAACTGCCAAACCCCCGGCCATTTTTATAAGACCTTCGAGTTTTATATTGGCAAGCGGCTTAAGACTCTTAACGAGTAAGCCAATTCCAATAGCCAATATTGCAACACTGAGCATATCGCCAGCTTTTATGTTGCTCATATCTTTCGTGACATATTTAGCAAACAGACCAAGAATTAATATAATGCCAAGGAATCCTGTAAGCATATTAATAATCTGGTCTATACGCATATTGCCTAAAGGTTTTAATGCATTTATCAATTTCGACATGCCAAAGACAAGTCCAAGAAGAGCAAAAGCGACAAGGCCAAGTGATAAAGTGGCTTTATTGTCAATTTCTACTTTTTCCATCGTCTTAAGCAAAGACGTAATCATTAAGTATATAAGCCCAACTACAGCAACGCCTTTGACCAATGAAGACAATTTCATACTTCCAAGTACTGCTACAGCTGCTGCAATTATGGCAATAGCCTTTGCAATTTTTAGAAGTTTTTCACCGGTGGTTTCTGTTCTCTGAGTAAAATCAATTTTAAAACCTTTTGCCAAACTTTTATTTAAGCCGGTAAAGAATCCGCTAATCGTTGAAAACGTTTGACTACCGACAGAAAGCATCTTAAAAGCTTTAAACAATGTAAGTAATGTACCAAATGTTTTAAGCAATTTAAATATATTACTGCCAGCAAATATATTGTTTATATCCTTTAGAAATTTTACAGCCGACCCAATTCCGAGATTTTCTTTCAGCAAAGAAAAAAGTGTAACTTCACCATTTTCATTCTTAAAGCCATCAAAAATGCTTCCGATTACACCAAATATCTTCTGGAACCACATTTTAATGGCACCAAGTGCAGTTGTAGCTTCGCCTTCCATTGCGTCGCCTTCAAAGCCAAATAAATATCCAAAGAATTCATTAATCTTTTTGCCAGCATCAGTCCCAAATACGCCTTCCAAAACACCGTTAATTAACTTTTCAAGCGCTTTGGACAATTTTGTCCCAAATTTATTCATGCTCTTCTCATTAATGCCTTCATCAAATAATTCGCCAAAAGCATCAACAATATCGCCAACAAAATCAATTAATGGACCAGCGACACTTGATATGATGTCCACAAATAAGGTTAATAGTTTTCCAAGGAATTCAAGAATCTTGTTAAAAGTCCCGTTTTTCGTTCCTTTTTCAATCACTTTTCCAATGAGTTCAGAAACAAGAGCGATAATTTTATTAATCGGGCCAAACAAAGGATTCAATGCTTCAAGGAGGCCATTGAAGAAATTGGCTAACCCTGTTCCATGAGCCGCATCATGAGCCGTATTTGTAATAGAGATGCCAAGTTTACTAAGCATTTCTATTATTGGATCGAAGTTTATTTTTGAAAGAATATTTCGGAAAAATGCAAAAACATTCTTAACTACGGTATAGATTAAAATAATTGCCGCAGCAAGGCCATTAATTACATTTTGTAACATCTGACCACGTGACTCACTAGCGCCCTCAGGAATTTCATTAAAGAAATCACGAACGCTTTGAAGGAAATTCTGGAAACCTTCAGTAAGTCCCATAAGCTTTTCAGCAAGAAACTGTTGACGATAGTCTTCATTTTCTTCCCATTGCTGATTAAACGCCTCATCTAAAAGGCTTACAGGATTTAAAAGACGAACCATATGCCAGAAGCCATCAATAATTGTATCGCTTACGGCATTAAATATATCCAGAACACCAAGGGCTCCTTCGTACATTCCGTCGTATTCGCCAACGATCATGCTCCATAGCGAATCGCGTCCGCCCATTTCCGCCCACGAACCGAATATTCCGGCATGGTGTTTACCATTTTCATCGTCATATCCGTTAAGAGCATCTGTAACTCGTGTAAAAGCTTCGCCAACTTTGTTACAAATCGCGGAGAACAATTCCATACTTTCGCTTAATTCGCCGAAAATATGTTTGTATGTATTCATGAAGCCGGTTGAAATCTGGTCTTTCCAAGCTTGAATAACATCTGTAAATGTTAAACATTTCTGAGCGGCTTCATAGCATTCTCTAGCAAATTCATTAACCGTAGTTGCCGTCTCGCCAAGATTCTTATCGAACCAACCGGTTGACAAACTTTTTTCAATTTCATCAATGCTGAATTCTATTTCTTTCTTGTTTTTGTCAACGGCTTTATATATTACGGTACCATCTTCTTTAACTTCTTTTGATAACTTGTGGTTTGACACGGCAAGTTCCAAAAGCTTTTCTTTAACATCATCGGTAACAACTCCCATATTCTGCAACGTTTTCCAATCCGCAGCATTGATGGTATTGTTATCAGCAAACATTTTGTCAAATATCTTTCTTTGATCTTCATCAAGCTGAATAAGAGCTTCAGTTCCTTGATAGTACAAATCGTCCCAATAGTACTTTTCAAGAGTATTACCGAGTACATCTTTAGTCGCCCAGTTTTTACTCAATGTAGCACTAAGATTTGTATAATTGACTTCCATTTGGGTCCCAAGACTTTTTGCAGTTTTATAAATCTTCTTACCCGTTTTTTTATCAATTTCTTCGACCAAAGTTCCAGCAGCAACACCTGCCTGAATTAGCTGCTCTTTAAATTCTTTTGTGGCCATTCCTGCATTTTCAATCGATTTCCAGTCCATGAGTTTCAAATTACCAACACCCATTGCCTGGCTCAAATTGTACATTGCACGACTGGCTTCATTGATTCCAGCACCACTTCTAGCTGCCCAGTTAGCGATACCTTCCATCTGCCTTTCTGCTTGTTCAAGCGGAATACCAACAGATGTGAATTTACCAATGTTCTGAGCCATATCAGCAAAGTTATAACTGGTCTGATCCGTATATTTGTTCAAACGTTCCATAACGCTGTAAACCTCAGATTCAGATCTTCCGGTTGCAGCTTTAATTGTTTGAACGCTTTTGTTCAGCATATCGAATTTATTTTTTCCTTCAGAAGCCTGCTGAACAGTCATAGAATCGATAAAACTGGACATCTTAGCAGCAGCAGTTTCAATCCCACGTCTAATTTGACTAAGAATTAATTCACTTACGGTGCCCAGTCCAGTAAATTTATCGGTT
>JAEEGL010577779.1_pt1 | contig 12363 bp, 11 predicted proteins | sample 9134231 | NCBI WGS metagenome assembly JAEEGL01 (sample SAMN16246548, study PRJNA631951) | gut metagenome | biome: gut microbiome; feature: rumen; material: fiber-attached | host: Bos | place: Iran: Karaj | collected 2018-10 | reverse complement strand
TTATATGCCACTCCATATACTCCGTTAACTGCAACTCCTTTTATAAAGGAAACCAGATACCGGTCGGCAGCGTTGTTTATCCAGCTCCCTGTCGAGTATGCGATCATGGGAAGCCCATATGCGATCATTTCCTTTTCGAATTCTTTATCCGGTTTACTGTTTTCTACTTCTGCAGGGTTTATATCCGTTGCTTCACATTCTCCGGCAGATGCATTCGTTTTTTCCGTACCGTCTGCAGTTCTTAATGTGACGATCCCGGGTATCCTTCTGCGTCCCATCACAAGCATCAGCATTGATGCGCAGGTGAATGCAAGCATCTGGGATAACAGATATCCGTTTAATCCTATCTTAACCACAAGAAGAAATAATATATTACTGACAAGGAGAACCAGGGTTGATGTAATACTGCCGCATACAACCGTTCCCACCTGTTCACAGCCCTGAAAAAAAAGAACAAGGAATTCATAACAGCAGTTGGTCATGAACAGGAATATAAACAGGAACAAATACCATTTAATATCGCGTCTGACAAACAGACATCCGATACCGCTGCATACAGCGACCGCAAGTGAAGCCAGGGCAACAAATTTAAGTCCCGTTCTGAATATATCCTTACGCTTATCGCTTCTGTCTATTCCGAAACGAAGGGCTGCTTCACCCATGTTTATCGTGAGTGCGGGCACCAGCAGAAGAAGCGTTGTCTGCATGACGTCCGCTATCCCGTAATCGGCAGTAGTCAGGACGTTTGTATAAAACGGTACCAATAAGAAGACCAGTATTTTGGATACAAAATTACTGATCGAAAACAGGACTATGTTACCCGCAAGGTAACGGTATTTTCCTTTCTTCTTATCATCCGTCGGTTGTTGCATTATTTCTCTCCATGAAGCCTGCCTTACAAGCAAGCTTGTCCTTCCTCCTTTTCACAGACTCCCTCTTCATGCGCAAAATCCGTGCTCCGCACTCCCACATATGCTAAAGCATATGTATTTTGCTTATGAATTGGGAGTTCCTGCTTCGCAGGATAATTATGAGGAAGAAGCCTGCCTTACAAGCAAGCTTGACGTCAGTCTTCTTCCTCATAATTACCTGTGAATAGTAACAGGTAGATCAGGTTTAACGCATAGTCGGCCCATATCAGATCCACATCGAAGTAGGATTCGAAAAACACGGCCATGATCACGCACATTGCACACATTGCCACCCTGCTTCGGGTTATATTTGTACGCAGCTTCATAAGACGTTTGAATATAAAATAGAGGATTCCCGCGAACACGATGATCCCGTGGATCACTACGAAGTTATACATTGCATTGTGAACATTCTTTTCAAAAAAAGACTCGAGCTCGAAATTAGTCCCTATGCCGGTAAACAGCATGAACGGATGCTCTCTGTCAACGAGCTTAAGGAACAGCTCATACCATATCTGCTCCCTGCCGGAGAATACCTCCTTATAAAAGAACGGCATCCTGAAATTGGCGCCGGTAGCACCCACAACCACATACAGTCCGACAAATACCAGCGATCCAAACGTTGCCATAATACACAACAGAATGTAAAGAGGCTTAACACTCCACCAATTCTTCGGGATAATGAACCTGAAGATCATAAACATGATAAGCATTATAAATGCTCCTCTGGCCCTGTGCCACAATGACAGCTGGAAGCCTTTGAGAAGAAGCGTTACCATAAACAAACCGACTATCCCGGATCTTTCATAAAATATCTCCAGAAGAATAAAGGCGCACAACAGTGTATAGATCGTAAAGGTTGCCGCAGTATTTGTATTATATTTATAATTCTCAAATGTAGTGAATAATCGCGGATATGCAATAAACAGATAGAATAAAAGAAAGCCCATGTACAGGCCCGCCAGTACAGTCATTAACCGTCTGCTTAAGTACAGTTTATCGGACACATACCAGATGATAAGAAAATTGACGGGTACAAAAAAAGCACCCTTCCCCGAATGTACAACGATAAGATTGATCCCGGTTATCAGGATCAGAGCTGCCAGGATATACAGTTCCCTGTCCTTATTCCTGATCGCTGCCGGGACGTTTACATTATTAAACAGTAGCACAACAAGTATGCAGAAATTAGTTATTCCCGCACACGGATAAACAACGTTGTAATAATCATAGAATTTGGCAATGGTAAATACCAGAGCATATATGATAAACATCACCAGGAGCAGAGCGAAGTTCAGTGTTTCCCTGCGTCTGCTCTTTTCCCGGCTGCCAGCGCAGCCAGTTTCTGCCACAGCTGTGTTGTCCTTGTTTCCCATGAAACCGATTCCTTATCAAATGCCTCAGTCAGCCTGTAAGCATTTCCCTTTTCCATTAGTTTCTCTATCTTAAAAGCTATTTCCTTCTCATCATACCAGTTACGGATGACATCTCCCTCCTGAACACCGCTAAACAGCTCGAGTGCACCTATCTCCTGCGATACCAGTATATTACATCCGTTCATAAGTGCTTCCATAGGCGCAAGACCAAAGGTTTCAAAACAGCTGTTCTGTACAAACAGCGACGCCTCCCTGTACAGTCCCAATGCTATATTGGACGAAACAAGTCCCATGTTTTCAACAAACGGATATGAATTGATCACCGTATCATCCTTACCCGTATCTCCGATCACAACAAGCTTGTATTTCTCCGTTCCGGCTCTTGTGTTAAGAATATTTATCGCAGCGCATATATGCTTGATCTTTTTCCTCGGCATACCTCCGCCGATAGTAAAGATCATATCCCTGCTTCTGTGTCCGAAACTGTATGCATCAACGTTCTCAAGAACCCTTGTATCAACACCGTTTATTGCATAGCTTATCTTATCCGAATATTCGGGATAATATGTCTTCAGCCATGCGGCAAAATGTTCCGAAACCGCATAAATCTGCGAACTTAACTCCATAGTCTTACGTTCAACACGGTTCATGGTTTCATCTACACATTCGTTGATCGAATTCTCATGCTCGACACACCCATGCATAAGATATGCCGAAGGCTTTCTCAGAAATCCCGCCCATTTAAGCGCCAACAGATTCTGTTTCGAGTAACCCGACACAAGTACGACATTACAGAACAGCATCTTAACCACTATTTCAACAGCCCTTAAGGGCTTGGATCTGAAGATCAGACGCGACGTATTCCCCGGGAACCTCAGCAAATATTCTTTTGTAACGTTGGCAGGACCCGTTCCGGTCCTGTAATCTCCGACAACAAAAACCTTCATCTACTCTTAAGCAGCTCCCTGCGTCCTTCAAACATATATTTAAGTGCATCCCCTGTCTTCATTTCGCCGCAGTATTCATTCCTTTTTCTGAGTGCAAACTGCCAGATAAGGATATATGAAAACCATGCGGACATTGCGCCGTAATTTGCCCCTCGCGAAATAAAAAAGTCCCTGTTATAACCCTTAAACCATGTGGACGGCTCTTCTCTTAGGGTTGCTATGCATACAGGTTCGTAATATATCTTTAATCCTTTTTTCAGGCAGTCATACAGGAAGATATTCTCCTCTCCCATCAGATACCGTGAAGAACCCGCTCCAAATCTTTCATCAAACCTTATCCCCTTAATACTTTCTCTTCTGAATGCGATCTCCGGAGAAAAAATCTTAAGCACAGACAGATATCCCATGCGTTTCGGCTCAGGATAATTGGGAACAGGTTTCTCCTTCCTTTTTATGTAAAAAACTATAATGTCAGCATCCGGATGTCTCCCGAAGCTATTGATAATACTATCCTTATAATCGGACATATATTCAACATCATTGTCACAAAGGATACATATATCCGCATCAGCCCTGTCAATGGCTGTATTGCGGCTCCTTGACAGCCCCCTATCGGTGGTTTCAATATATGTGATATCCCGATCGTTTCCTTCTGTATCCTTACGCTTTATATGCTCTTCGTTATTCCGGTCACACTGATTGATCACAACCGCATCCGAGGTTATGTTCAGGGTATCTATATAGCCCGCATCTTTCAAATGCATTGCCGACAGCAAAACCTGAAGCCGCATTTTACAATCTCCTCGCCACGGCTCTGAAAGCCCAGAACACGAAGCAGTACGCACTGTAGAACACATTAAGTCCCTCAACGTTCCGGTAAAGATTCCATATACGCTGTACCATTGTCATCTTGTTTGATGACAGTGTCCCCGTACCCCTTCTGTAATAGGTCAGCTGCTCATCAAGGCCATATGCCTTTCCCACCTTTTTAAGAACCTTCCACCAGGTTGCGGTGTCCTCGCTCGGCACATCCGGCATCATGATATCGTACTTTGTAAGCTTCTCCATATCAAACATGACGGTGCTTGTAAATATCGTTGTATTCTTAAGCGCCTGTTTGTATGTTATGGTCTTCGGTACACGTACTATCTTCTGTACACCGGTCCCACTGGCATCCGCAAACTCATAACCCGTGAACGAAAAAGCCGCATCATTTTCCTCCATAAAGGCAAGCTGCTTCTCCAGCTTATCCGGTGACCACAGGTCATCTGCATCAAGAAAGCAGATATATCTTCCTCCGGCAGCCTTAATACCGACATTTCTTGTAAAAGCCGCTCCCATGTTCACGGATGATCTTCCTTCATCTCCTATATCATCCCATTCCGTGGTTTCATAATGGATCTGTGTTTCTGCCTCCGGGGACTCACCCGATTTCTTATTGTATAAGAGCCTGATATTATCACTCAGATATCCCTTCATAATATCAACCGAATAATCCGTGGAGCCGTCATCCACAAGGATAAGCTCCCATTCCCTGTACGTCTGGCTCTTTACGGAAAGGATCGTATCTTCGATCCATTTACCGGCGTTATAAACCGGTACGACAACACTGACCAACCCCTTACTCATTGTCATCCTCCTCCCTAACCGTTTCCGGTAAAGCTGTTATACCTCCCTCTGTTACTCCCTCTGTACTCTCAAGTGTAAATATTGTCTTAACCGTCAGTATGATAAGCCTTAAGTCAAGCCACACCGAAAAATTCTCGATATAGAAAAGATCAAGCTTAAGCTTGTCATACGGAAGAGTATTGTATTTTCCATATACCTGCGCATACCCCGTAAGACCGGCCTTCACCTTTGTCCTGTATGCAAATTCCGGCATTACATTCTTATACTGTTCAATTATCTGCGGACGCTCCGGGCGGGGTCCGACAAAGGACATATCACCCTTAAGCACATTAAACAGCTGCGGAAGTTCATCAAACCTTATCTTTCTTATGACACGTCCCACCGGCGTTATCCTGTCATCGTTTTTACTTGCAAGCCTGGCCACGCCGTCCTTTTCGGCTTCCACGATCATGCTCCGGAACTTATAGATATAAAACTCCCTGTTGTCGATGGTACATCTTATCTGTTTATAGAGCACCGGCCCTCTGTCATACAACTTGATACAAAGAGCAGTAACAAGCATGAACGGCGACGTGAGCACTATAAGCAGCAGCGAAAACGCAATATCAAAACATCTCTTTATCACTGTCTGTTCAAATTCAAGCGGCTGACTCCTGGTCAGCATCAGAGGCGAATCAAAGAAATGAAGAGTAGTGGCTCCCCTAAGCACTATGTCCATTATCTTGGGCATAACGTAAGTCTCTTTTGACTTCTCATAACAGTACTTATGAAGCCTGTTTCTTGCGGATGTCCCTATATCCCACAGCATTACGGCCTCATGAGCATCTATCTTCTCAAACATCAGCTCATAATCATCACGGACCCTTATCATTTCCCTTATCTCGAACTGATGCCTCCTTGTCTTAACCTTTTCAACAAACAGATCCTTATGATCTCCGTCGTAAATAAGGAGAACATCCAACGGAGGGAACAATCCCCTGTATACCGTAGTCGCAAGAAATATCCATCCTGCTATCAGTATGCACTGCAAAAGGAGAGCAACAATAAGCGGAAGCGGTGTCGGAAAATGATATGCAAGCATACATACCATGGCATAGAACAGCACATCCGACAGAAATGTCGCTATTATCTGCGAAACCAGTAGTTCAAGCATCCTGTATGAACCCACCTGGAGCCCGCCGTACATGATAGAAGCGACAAGCAGTACACACAGGTAGACAACAGAAATAAACACATGTCCCCAGAAGTAATAAGCCTTGGGGAGTTCTGTGTTGTAATAAACCACCCACACATAACTCACTGCGACCGTCTCAAGCAATACGATGAGCAGCGCCATTATCAGATTGTATATTCGTTTATTATTCTGAACCTTCTGCAAGTCAAACCTCTGATATTACCGTAGTAATGCAACTGTCCCTGACCGTCATGCCCTGTACTATATCCTGCCCGTCAGCTTAAGTACCAGCTCGCCCGGTATTCCCAGCAACTTTTCCCATGACGATATGCCATCCGCTTCAGCGAGCGCATGACCTGTCATCCCGGCATATAATCGATAGAATCCAAGATATTTAAGCTTAAGCATCGACATCGGCGTGATCCTGGCACGCTGTTCGTAATACAGATACCACGCCTGTCTGTTGTCTTCCTTAAGACGTCTCACCGAATCAGTATACCCCTTTGATACTATCTCACATACGGTCAGGATTTCAGGAAGCACAATGTATTCATACTCCGAGTCTATTTTATCATAAATATAGTCCTCAGGTACATACTTTTCATCATCTATTTCGGGAAACGGGTACTTTCTGAGCACCTTGGTCCTGAATATCAGGGTGGTCTCCCCTCTGAACCCGTTAAGATACAGCCCGTAAAGCGTCGATCTTGACATACCCTTCGGAAAATCAGTCTTACCAAGCAGTTCGGTGCTGCTCTTACCTTTATGTGCTATTATGCCGGCTATTTCCTTAGCCCCGTTCTTACCGTCAATATCTCCGCTTTCAATAATATCTATGCATTCCGATATCTTCTCCACGGCATTCACTGTCAATATGTCATCCGAATCAAGACACACGAACCAGTCTGTCTTACAGTGTTCCACACCTCTGTTGTGCGCCCGCATCTTTCCGCCGTTTTCACAGTAATGGTACTCTATGGGAAATACACCTTCACCTATCCAGCCCGCAACAGCTTCCCGGGTGTCATCCGTCGAACCGTCGTCAACGATGATCCAGCAGAAATCCGTACAGGTCTGTGCTTTCAGGCTCTCATATGCTCTTTTCAGGAGCTCCGCCCTGTTGTAGGTTGGAGTGAATACGGTTAATTTCAATATTTATATCCCCTCTTTACACTGCCGCCTGTGCTCTACACTTTGTAACTATTCGGAACAGGCTCAAAATACTACGTATTTTCGCTGTTTTGGATTCATTCAATACACCACGGAATAATCCACGAGTTCGAATTCATACGGTTCGCTGAGTTCGTATTTGAATATCGTATTACTGTCTGTCTTACCTACCGTCTTAAGTCCTGCCGATTTCAGGTAATTGATCTTCGGATGACTGCTCTTTACCACCACGTACTCGGTCTTTGTGTTCTCGAGAGCCTGTATGAATTCATCCTTTTCAACAGGCTGATTTCTTACAAGCAGCGCAAGCAGCCTGTACTCGGGATGTGCTTCATCATTAAGCATTTCTTCTGTATACGGCATACTCACGGCATTCAGATAATCCTCACGGTCTATGGTAAGAAGCATCTTGGGATCGTACTGCCTCATCTGCATGTTGTATTCATATTCAAGAAAGGCTTTGGCATATTCATTACCGGAATCCTTATGTATCAGTTCCGATACTTCTATCATCTCATCCGGCATCTTATAGATATTATGTGCAAGCCTGAATCCGTCAGTATATACAAACCTTCCGGAAAACATGACCGTCAATACAAGCAGTCCGGTAACGATAATGCGCTGCCTGCCGGTCTGACTGCGTGTTATCAGCAGTGCGGCAAGATACGGTATGAGTATCAGGACCGGCGTGACCCAGAAAAACCTGTAATACTCACTGTTAACATCAAAAATATGATCAAGTATCAGAGGAGCAGCCGGATTGTATACCGTCACCAGAAGAAATACCGAACACGGAACAAATATTTCCTTCTCACGCCTGCTGCCGTAAATGCAGATATATATAAGCGCGGCAACATAGAGAAGCATATATGCACATGCTCCCGTATACAATGACAGGCATTCCCACAAATAAGTTATTCCCTTTTCAATAACATTCAGTCCCTGCATCTTTTACCTACATTTCATCCATTCCTACAGGCCGGGAACGCTTCACATACAGTAATGTTCCACCCATGGAGCATATCCCGGATCCTACTTCGGAAATGTATACAGCACAAAGTATCCCTTTACATACAGTACAAACACAAGCGCAAAAGCCAGACCGGGTATCACGCAGGTAACGTATCCCGTAAGCTGCTTCCATATCTTTCTCCTGATTATCAGCGGTACAAACAGCACCGTCAGTTCCACAGGTATGAGCATATTGGCGGACGAAGATATCGTGGTCGCACCAAAGCAGACGATAAACAGCATTAGCCACTGTTTCAAATAAGAATACCCGCTGCCGTCGTTCATCCTCATAAACAGATAAAACACAGTCATAAGCGCCAGATTACCTACTATTGCCTTCCCTTCATAGGTCCTCGTTATAAGGAACATCGAGGAGGTATATATGGTTGTAAAAGTCATGTTCACGACAAACATGCACACAACCATCACGATCACAGACACAGGCCTGTCAAACAATTCTCTTGCAATAAGGATATAGATAATATTGGTCAGCAGGATTATCGTAATTGCCATAACAGATTTGGTCCAAATGAGAGCAGGTATCCCGGTAAGCTGGCATACCACCGAATCCTGCATTGAATATGTGGCAAAGAAATACCTCATCTCGTAATGATCCTGCCAGGCACCGGTAAACGGATCATAAACATTCATCATGTTGGTATCAACGCTTGTAGCAACGTTGGCAACATAATAGGCGGCATCCAGAGTGAAATTGTAGGTACAGGATACAAGAAAGATCTGTATTGCCACAATGATCAAAAGCACTGCCGCCGCAGCCTTCTCACGACGGACAGTATCAAATACACCTTTTACCTGCACCATCCACCTGCGTCCGTTTAAAAAGGCCGATATAAGTATTACCGCAACAACTATCGGCACCCATATCTTAGTGAGCATGGACAATGGCCTGTAATAAGCCATCGGCGGCACACAGACGAAAAAGAACAGGAAATAATAGAAAAAGAAACCAAGCACTGCCGATACAAGCAGCGTCCTTACAGTGTCTTTTGTCTGCGAAGCTTTCCCTCCCTTACCAATGCCGGTAATAAGCGAACCGAAGCTTAAATATACTATGAAATTGCCAATCACTCCGAATATTATGATCAAAACATTTATCATTTCTTCTCTTCCACATTTATATAATATGTGTGCCTGACTTCAAGTCCTTTTTTAATGCACTCATTGTATGCTCCCGCATCCTCTTCCTTATCGTTCCTCAGATACCACGCATTCACTTCGGATGAATACAGGGATATAAGATCATACAGCTCTTCTCCGTAAGACGCCTTCCCCGAACCTATAACAGTCAGTCCGCCATCAGCCTGTCTTAAGATATATGCAACTGTTTCCTGTGAATCCGAAGGAACAAATTCATATATCCGCGTACCTTCATTTACCTGCTGCTGAAGATTTACCGTGGCATCATACAGACTGTTTATCTTGCGGTTCATTACATACACCGAACCGACCAGCATTATTACAACTATAAGAAGAGCGATCGCAACCGTTCTTGCATTTATGATCCTGTGATTCTTCATATCTTCATCTTCCTCTGTATAATAATCGTTTATCGCATCCGTCCCGTCCTTAATATCCCTTATACCATCAGGTGCCGGACCTGTATCATTTCTCCCGTTAATTCCTGAAAACAGCAGGACTATCACCCGGGATTTCTTAAGCAGGATCCAAAGCATGAGCGGAAGCAGTCCGTAAAAAACAAATGTACCGCCCGTGAACCAGCAGTAAAGCATGGTATACTGAAGCATATATTTCGACTGGTATCCCCAAAGATTAAGAATACAGATGCACAGCATCATGAACCACTGTTCATCCTTTTTATCCGAAAGTTCCCTTGCAAGCATCAGGGACACAAGATAGAAAGCAGGGATCATAACAAACTGTGAAACCGAGAAGATGACTATGACCGGATTTCTGAGCAACAGCTTCGACACAGCCGCCCACAGGCTCATCATCGGTGCACCCGTCACAACCCTTCCGGTATCTGCGGCTTTCACTGCATTCTGCGTTACGATCATTACCTCGGGAGCTTCGGAAACATACATATATGTTCCGAACACCTGCAGGACGATCAGGATGATAACTGCCGACTTGAGGACCAAATGCCATCCGGATGATCTGACGTCTGTTTTATCAGCTTTTGCCATGCCGGACTCAGCCTTATTACAACTTACCTTAAACAGGCCTCTCCCTGATTTCCTCACCGCATAAACTGCTGCCGCCAGTTCACATACGATCCAAAGGAATGAAGAAATCCACAGCTTCATGCCAAACAGTGAACCTGCCAATGCTATGATATTATAAATAAGAATATTTACAGTGATCCCGCTGCCGAGTATCTCGGGAAATCCCGCATCAACGCTCCCTGCCTTATCCGTAAATACCTTACCGGTACACCATCCGAATGCAGCAAATGCAAGTACGGTAACAAAGATATACGGAGAACTGCTAATAAGCATACCGATCATCTGCTCTCCCCCGTTCTGTCCCTGTATACCATTATATCTCCTTCTCTTGCAACGAGCTCATAACCATACTCCTCAAGCGGAAGTTCAAAGTAGTTGGCACTACTGTCATATATCAGATAGTTATACCCTTTACTGCGTATGGTCCTTACAAGCCTTCCCTCATCCGGCGTAGACATCATGAGCTGGTCATATACATATCTCGCTTCTCCCTCAAGCTTATCCGGATCACCGTTTGCGGGATGATCGTATAACATATCAACTCTTCCGTAACAGAGTGTTCCGATATAAGGACTTATCTGAGGAGCTGCAACAACCCGCTTTTCCCCATCCAGTCTCATTAAGATCTCGGCTGTCCTCTTAACATCCTCTTTCACATGAAAAACATTCTCAGCGGTATAGTGATCATCCTGCGAAAAAACGAACTGCCCCGACAGCATCAGCATGATCACAACGAGACAGCATACGATAATACTGTATACCGGCCTGATCCTCTTTTCTTTTAATGTACCGAATATTAAAGATGAGGCATATCCTATACCGGACACGGGGCTTAATACAAATAACCCTGCAGCACCCGGTCTGTCCTTCTTTTTCAAAAGATAAATAATAAGAACAGAGACGAGAAACAGCGCAAGCAGCTTTCCCGTCCCACGATAATTGTTATATGTATTTAACAACTGATTTAGGATATCTTTCATTTATTCAACCAGGCATTAGTAATGATTCTTCGTTCGCTCGGAATGGTAAAACAGCGGGAACCGATTATCTCTCGGCACGCATCGGATTGTTAAGGAAATCCTCATATGCAAGCCTGATCCCGTCTTCAAGCTCGGTCTTATATGTCCATCCGAGCGCTGCAGCCTTGCTCACATCAAGCAGCTTCCTCGGCGTTCCGTTCGGCTTGCTTGTATCCCAGCGTATCTCACCTTCATAGCCTATGATCTTAGCGGTAAGATCAGTAAGCTCCTTTATTGTCAGCTCCTTACCGGTACCTGCATTTACTGTCTCATCACCACTGTAATTGTTCATAAGGAATACACATAGATTCGCCAGATCGTCCACATAAAGGAATTCCCTGAGCGGACTTCCGTCTCCCCAACAGGTAACGTAGGGAAGGTTCTGCTCCTTTGCCTCGTGGAACCTGCGTATAAGCGCAGGAAGGACATGCGAATGCGTAGGATGATAATTGTCATTGGGACCGTAGAGATTGGTAGGCATTACGCTTATATAATCCGTTCCGTACTGTTTATTGAGATATTCACAATACTTAAGACCCGATATCTTGGCAAGCGCATATGCCTCGTTTGTCTTCTCAAGCTCCGAGGTGAGAAGGCAGCTCTCAGGCATCGGCTGCGGTGCAAGACGTGGATAGATACAAGATGAACCCAGGAATTCAAGCTTCTTGCATCCGTTCTCATATGCACTGTGTATCACATTCATTTCAAGGGTCATATTGAAATACATGAAATCCGCCAGTGCTTCACTGTTAGCCGCTATACCTCCTACCTTCGCGGCAGCGAGGAATACGTATTCCGGTTTCTCATCGGCAAAGAAATCCTCAACCTCTGCCTGTCTGCACAGATCCAGCTCCCTGTGTGTTCTTGTGATTATATTGTTGTAACCCTGTCTCTCAAGTTCTCTTACTATTGCCGAACCAAC
>JAEEGL010408875.1_pt1 | contig 12363 bp, 10 predicted proteins | sample 9134231 | NCBI WGS metagenome assembly JAEEGL01 (sample SAMN16246548, study PRJNA631951) | gut metagenome | biome: gut microbiome; feature: rumen; material: fiber-attached | host: Bos | place: Iran: Karaj | collected 2018-10 | reverse complement strand
GCCCCCTCCCGGCCCGCGGACCCGCCGCAAAGGTGGGTGAGGAAGGTGCCGGAGAAGATCAGCGCCGCCAGCCGCGCCGGGACCGTCTGTGCGTCCTTGGTGGCCCGAAGCACGGCGTCGGTGCCCGGGTCCTTCTCCATCTTGAGCAGGGCGTACAGGTACGCCGTCAGCAGGCCCGCCACGGGCAGCAGATACAGGAGCCAGGGGTGGGCCGTCCGGAGCCGGGTGGCCAGGACGATGGCGTGATAGAACACCGTCCCTACGGCGCCGCAGACCAGCCCCACGAGCAGGCCTAGCAGCACGAATCGGCACAGGGTGCGGATGTAATGCAATGCGTCTTTCATAGGGCCAGTGTACCCCCTTTTTCGCCTGCCGTCAACAAAAATGGTCCGTCACCCTTGCCGCCCGGGTTGCTTTTGGCGGCCCGAGGCCGTATACTGGATCTATCAACAGGGGAGGAACGAACATGAAGCGATCCGAGATCAACCGAGCATTGAAGGAAATGGAGGCCATGTGCGTCCGGGAGCACTGCTACCTGCCGCCCTTCTGCCACTTCACGCCGGAGGAATGGCAAACCAAGGGCCACGAATACGACGAGGTCCGGGACTGCAAGCTGGGCTGGGACATCACCGACTACGGCAAAAACGACTTCGACAAGCTGGGATTGAGCCTCATCACCATCCGCAACGGCAACCGGGCCATGGCCGACAAATATCCCATGGTCTACGCCGAAAAGCTCCTGTACCTGAAGGAGGGTCAGTACTCTCCCAACCACTTCCACTGGTTCAAGACCGAGGACATCATCCACCGGGGCGGCGGCGTATGCCTCATTCGGGTCTACAACTCCCTGCCGGACGAGAGCATCGACTACGAGAACCCCGTGACGCTCAGCTGCGACGGCCGTAGGTTCACCGTTCCCGCGGGCACCCTCATCCGCCTGACGCCGGGGGAGAGCATCCACGTGCACCAGGGCCTCTACCACGACTTCCAGGTGGAGCCGGGCAAGGGGCCGGCGCTCCTCGGCGAAGTCTCCCAAACCAACGACGACGAACACGACAACCGCTTCGAGCCGCCCATGGGCCGCTTCCCCGCCATTGAGGAGGACGAGCCGCCCTACCGGCTGCTGTGCGGGGAATACCCGCCGGCCGCAGATTGACGCTTTTTCCCATAAGAAAGGGACCGCCGAAGGGCGGTCCCTGTTTCATCGTCGATCCTCAGCTGTGGTTGGCAGCCAGGGCCGCCTCGGGGATCACGATGGGCTCGATGCTGTCGAACTGAGACAGGGTGCTGTCAGCTTTGATGGCAGCCACGTCGATCTGGACGTCCATGTCCTCCATGCCTCCCATGGCTCCCGCCATGGCCGTGATGAGGACCTCTTTGAGCATTTCGGTCATATCCATGGAGTAGAACACGGGATAGCCGGTCTCATCGTCCACATAGATGGTCACCAGCATATCGCCCAGGGCGACCTCGCTGGCCGTGGGATCATCCGAGCTGGTGAGATCAGTGAGCATCTCCTCCATGCCGGTGGAAGAGAGGACCTGCTGGGCGAATTTCCCGTCCAGCTTGCCGGTGTACACGGTGACAGCCTTGCCGTTGAAGGTGTCGGAGCCCTTCTTCTCGAACTCCTTGGCGTTCTCCTTCATCAGGTCCATGGACGTCTGGGGCTGGATATCCTTGACATCCTCGCTGCCCACGGTCCAGGTGGTGCCGTCCTCAGAGGTGTAGACCACGGGCGCATCGCCGGTCAAGTCCGTATAGGCCAGGAAGGTGCGGGACTCATTGCCTAAGGCGGCCATGGTCATCTCCATCTTTACATCCATCTTGGACAGGCCGGGATCCTTCTGGAGGTCCATGAGATAGTCGATCGTCATCTTGATGGGCATGCTCATGTTCATTCCGCCGGAGGAGATGCTGACAGTGATATCCATCAGCATGTTCATATCCATGTGCATGCTGTTGACCTTGTCAAGCTTGTCCAGGGCGTCGGCAACCAGGAGCTGAGCGGGGACTTCCGTGGGCGCAGGGGTGTTGGTGGGCGCGGGGGTGTTGGTGGGCGCGGGGGTGGGGGCATCCGTGACGGCGGGTTCAGCCGCCTTCGCGGTGTCCTTGGACTTGGAGCAGGCTGCCATGCCGAACAGCATGAGGAGCGCAAGAAGGATGGCGATGATTTTTTTCATGGGGGATTCTCCTTATTCTTACTTCTTATTCTTTGGGATCGGTCAAACAGGGGGATCAGGCCTCGGGCGCGTTCATGGCCGCTTCGGGGACGACGATAGGTTCTACAGCGTCAAAATCGGACAGGGTGATATCCAGGACGATGGCGGGGATGTCCATGCTCATGTCCAGGCCCTCTCCGCCCAGGCTCTCGCCCAGGAGCGCGGAGAGAAGGTTCGCCACCACCTCGGTCATGTCGACGGAATACCGAACGGGCAGCCCGGTCGCTTCGTCGAACAGGAAACTCACCTCGGCGTCGCCCAGATCGAGCAGGGACTGTTCAGGCACCTCGATGCCCAGGGCCGAACCCAGGGCTCCGATGATGCCGGTGCTGTACAGGACTTCCTTCAGGCTTTCGCCGTCCACCTCGCCGGAATAGACCAGGGCCGGCTGGCCGTTTGCCTCCCCTTTGCCCACGAACGCCATCTCTGCGTCCTCCATGGCGGCGAACAGGTTCAGGGTGTCGGCGGGAGACTGGGGCAGCGCGCCCATGGTGGGGCTGGTCTGCTTCTCCCAGGTGACGCCTCCATCCGCAGAGACGTACAGGGTGGCGGCGTCACCGTCGCCCACGGCGTACAGCTGCAGCGCCACCTGCTCGCCCATGGCGGAGAGAGAAATGTCCGTACGGGCCAGGAGGGGCTCCTTGATCAGATCCATGTGGCAGTTCATGAGGGCCATGACCATGGCCACGTTCAGCTGCATATCCATGTGCAGGCTCTGGACCTCGCTCAGCTTTTCCGCGGCCTTGACGACGGTCGTCGCAAAGGGGACCTCGGCGGTCTCTTCGGCGGGCGCTTCTTCAGCCGCTTCAGCAGGCGCTTCTTCAGGCGCTTCCGCGGGCGCCTCTGCAGGTGCTTCTTCAGGCGCTTCAGCGGGCGCTTCTTCGGGCGTTTCCGCGGGCGCCTCTGCAGGCGCTTCTTCAGGCGTTTCCGCAGGCGCTTCCTCTGCAGGTTCATCCGCAGGAATCTGCGCAGGCGGCTCCACGGCAGCAACGGCCGGGGCCTGAGCGGAGATGACCGTCGGCTTGGGCTCGACGCTGGATTGAAGGACGTTGGGCACCCTCACGCTCATGCAGCCGGTCAGGCTCAGCACCATCAAAACGAAAAGCAGAACGGAAACGAATCTTTTCATAGGTTCTCCTTTTTTACCGAAATTAGGGCAGGCGGACGCTGCGGGACATCCGCCCCAAGTTTACAAAAACAGTATGGCATAGCCGAGAAAGCCTGTCAAGTGAACAAAACTGGAAAAGCGGGAAAAGGGGCCAAAACGATGGCCCCTTTTCCCGGTATGCATATGCTGTGGCTCAATACCGCCTCAGCGTCTCCTCCACGATGTCCCAGAACCGTACGAGATCGATGCCGGTGCCCACCAGGGCGTTGGGAGCGTGGCCCATGCGGCCCACGAAATCGCACACCGTCCGGCCGTAGCTGGGCCCGTGATTCAGCTCCAGCTCCACATAGGCGGGCTTCGTGGTGAACACTTCGGGCGCGAAGAGATAGACCACCGCCGTTACGTCGTGGACCGGTCCGGCGGAGAGGCCGTTCACGGCCTGGCTCTTGAAGGTGAAGCGCATGATGTCGCCGAAGAGCTTGCCGGCCTTGTTGCCAATGGCCTCCATGCGCCGGATGACGCTCATGTCGGCCAGGGCCTGGTTGGTGAGGTCGAGGCCCATCATCACGATGGGCACGCCGGAGGTGAACACCACATGGGCGGCCTCGGGGTCCACGAACACGTTGAACTCCGCCGCCGGTGTGGTGTTGCCCAGGCCGTAGGCGCCGCCCATCATCACGATCCGCTTGATCTTGGGGATGATCCGAGGCTCCAGGCGCATGGCCATGGCGATGTTGGAAAGGGGCGCCACGGGCACCAGGGTGATGTCCCCGTCGGAGGCCATGAGGGTGCGGATCAGGTAGTTCACCGCGTGCTCCGGCTCCGCCTTCTTCCAGGTGAGGGGCTCGAACACCGGGCCGTCCAGACCGCTTTCCCCGTGGACGTCCCCGGCGGTGACCTGATCCCGGACCATGGGCAGGCTCATGCCGCCGTAGACCGGCACCGTGAGGCCCAGGTGCTGACACACGTGGAGGGTGTTGGGCAGGGTCTTGTCCAGGGTCTGGTTCCCGGCCACGGCCGTGACCCCCAGCAGCTCCAGCGCCGGGTGTTTGGCCGCCACCATCAGCGCCACCGCGTCGTCGTGACCTACGTCGCAATCCAGGATCATCTTGATCTTTTCCATAAAGAGCTTTCCTCCGCTTTTTGTTTGTAGTATAGTATAGGTCAGATCGAGAAAATAGGAGAAAACTCCTATTCGGGAGGGATATATGCAGACCGTCCGCAACAAAAAGCTTTTGGAGGAGGCCCTGTCCTCCTCGGCCTATCGAGCCTGGTTCGGCCAGCGGTTCCACGGGGAAGCCCAGCTGGCGGAGGTACCGGCGGGGGAGGTGTTCCTGCGGCGGGGGGACGAGGCTCAGGCCCTGTACCTGCTGCTCTCGGGCCGCGTCAGCATCCACGCCTTGCTGCCCAACGGCAAGCGGCGGATCCTGCGGACGGACAGGGCTCCCCTGCTGCTGGGGGAGATGGAGCTGCTGGAAAGGACGCCCTTGGCCATGTCGGTCCAGGCCCTGGACAGCTGCCGCCTCATCCGCCTGCCCTTCGCCTGCTGCCGGGAGATCCTGCTGTCGGATCCGGTTTTTCTGCGGAAGCTGGCGATCCTGCTGGGCAACAAGGAGCGCACGGGCATCGACCGCCTGTTCACCGAGATGGGGTACCCGCTGCCGGTGCGGCTGGCCCGGTTCATCCTGGAGATGCGGGAGGGGGACAGGTTCCTGGTCCGGAAGGTGGAGGCGGCGGACAGCCTGGGGGTTTGTTACCGGCATCTTTCTCAGGTCCTCTCATCCTTCGTGGCGGCGGGGCATCTCGATAAGGAGGGCCTGGTCTATACCATCGCGGACGAGGGGGCTCTGCAGGCCCTGGCGAAGGAGATGGAGGCATGAAAAAAGGGGGAAAGCGGTCTTGCTTTCCCCCGTATCCTTCGGGCTTTCTCAGCCGATCTTCACATACCGCTTGTAGATGAAAGCGGTCTTGCCGTCGTAGTCCACCTGTACCCAGTTGCCGGAAAGGCCTTTCACGGTGTAGGTGGCGCCCTTCTTGGCGGTGCCCAGCTTCTTGCTGGAGCTGTTGGCCTTCTCCCGCACGTTCACCCAGGAATTGCAGTTGACGATGGTGCCCTTCTTGCCGACCACGTCGTCATCCGGCTTGCTGCCGGACACATAATAGCTGAACACATAGGCGACGCCGCCCTTGTAGGCGATCCTGGTCCACTTGCCGCTGACGCCGGTGATGGTGACCTCGGTCCCCTTGTTCAGCGTGCCCAGCTTGGTGCTGTTGCTGCTGGCCTTTTTGCGCACGTTCACGCAGGTATGGCAGTTGACGATATACCCCTTATCCCCGGAGATCGGCGTGGGATCGGGATCGGGGGCGGGGGCGGTGCCGCTGCCCACCTTCACATAGCTGTGGAACACATAGCCCACCTTGCCGGAGGTGTACTGGATCTTATACCACTTGCCTTCCACGGCCAGGAGTTTGAAGGTCTTGCCCTTCTTGGCGGTGCCCAGCTTCTTGCTGGAGCTGGTGGCCTTCTCCCGCACGTTCACCCAGGACTTGCAGTTGACGATGGTCACGGTGCTGCCGTCGGCGGCCGCATTGGTGACCTCCAGCTTCACGGTCACGGTCAAGGTCTCGGCGCCGGACTTGGCGGCCTCCACCTTCACGGTAAGCTTGCCCACCTTGGTGAGGTTGGGAGCGTCCTTGTCGGAATTCCAGGATTTCCAGGTCTTGCCGTCATCGGTGGTGTACCGGACGGTGTAGCCCTCGCCGTTCTCCAGCGTGTAGGAAGCGGCATGGGGCTTGCCGTCGTAGGCGAAGGTGCCGCCGTGGACGGTGAGCGTGGTCTTGACGGAGGGCTTTGCGCCCACCTCCAGCGTCACGTCCGCGGTCAGGGTATCGGCCCCGTCCTTGGTGGCCCGGACCTTCACGTTGACCTTGCCGGGCTCCGTCCGGGTGGGAACGGTCTCGGTCCACGCGCCGCCCTCCACGGAGTATTCGATCTTGTAGCCTTCCCCGTTCTTGACCTGGGCGGTGACCTTGGCGGTCTCCCCGTATGGGACGGAGGCGCCGGCGGCGACCAGTTCCGCGGTCAGCACCGTGACCACCGCCACGCCGCCGCCCTTCTTTACATAGCCGCCTTCGATCTTGTACCAGGTGTCGTCTCCGGATTTCTCCGTGCCCAGCAGCTTTTTCTGAGCTCCCGCAGCCAGCTTCCCGGCAGGGGCATCGTCGCCGATGGCCGTGTAGATGTCGGCGTCAGAATCGCCGCTGTTCTTCACGAAATCCTCGCTGGAGGCCAGGGCCGCAGGCGCCAGGGCCAGCAGCATCAGGGCCGCCAGGAGGAGGCTGAGCCATTTTTTCAACATAATATGTATGCTCCTTTCTTGTACGGCGCGCCGGCAAAGGGCGCGTCTTCCCTATCTTCCATGTAAATAATACCACGGCCTTTTCCCTTTGGATGCAACATAGTTGTAAAATCTTTCGATATATTTTCTGGCGGCACGGCTGCCGGGAACATCCGCATCCCCCATGAGGCCCCCGGGCGGCACGGCCAGAGCCCCGCCGCTATTGCGCCTCCGGTCCCTTTGTGTTATATTTATACTGTTGTATTATCGGGGCTAATAAGCCAAGGGGTCGAAGCATGGTCTTTTCCTCCACAACCTTCCTGTTCCTGTTCCTGCCGGCGCTGCTCGTCGCCTACTTTTGCCGCAAAGGCATCCGTTGGCGCAACGGCGTGCTGCTGGTCTTTTCGCTGATCTTCTACAGCTTCGGGGAACCGGTTTGGGTGCTGGGCATGATCGGCGTCACCCTCATCAACTATCTCGTAGCCCTGAAGATCCACCATACGAAACGGAAGCGGAAGCGAAAGCTCCTGCTGGCGCTGGGCGTCGTCACGTCGCTGGCGCTGCTGGTCTTCTTCAAATATTCCTCCTTCCTGCTGAACACGGTCTACGGCATCCTCAACATCGCCCGGACCGCCCCGGAGCATCATCTGCCTATCGGCATCTCCTTCTATACCTTCCAGGTGCTGACCTATACCGTGGATGTGTACCGAAAGAAGGCCCAGCCCCAGACCAACCCCTGCCGGACGCTGCTCTATATCTCCTGCTTCCCGCAGCTCATCGCCGGTCCCATCGTCCAGTATTCGGACGTGGCGGAGGCTCTGAACGACAGAAAGACCACGCCCACGGACTTCTACCGGGGGTTGCAGCGGTTCGTGCTGGGCCTCGGCAAAAAGGTGCTGCTGGCGAACCTCTGCGGCGAGATGCTGGAGGCCACCGCCCTGGGCGGCACCGGCGCCCAACTGTCCCTCCTGGGCGGATGGCTGTCGGCTGCCCTGTACACCATGCAGCTCTACTTCGATTTCTCCGCCTATTCCGACATGGCCATCGGCCTTGGCCGGGTGTTCGGCTTTACCTATAAGGAGAACTTCGACCATCCGTATCTGTCCGCCTCCATCACCGAGTTCTGGCGGCGGTGGCATATGTCTTTGTCCGCCTTCTTTCGGGATTATGTGTACATCCCCCTGGGCGGCAACCGGCGGGGCACGGCCCGGACCATTTTGAACCTGGCCATCGTGTGGAGCCTCACGGGCCTCTGGCACGGCGCCAGCTGGAACTTCGTCCTCTGGGGGGTCTACTACTTCGTCCTTCTGGTGCTGGAACGGTTCGTGCTGGAGGGGGTGCTGAATCGGATTCCGGTGGCCCTGCGTCACGTGATGACGCTGCTCCTGGTGATCGTGGGCTGGGTGATCTTCTACTACACGGACTTCGGCGCCATGACGGAGCATCTCAAAGCCCTTATCGGTCTCGGCAGCCAAGGGCTCACAGACCCCAAGCTTCTGGCGGTGCTGAAGAAGTACACGGTCTTGCCCCTCATCATGGCGGTCTGCTGCCTGCCCCTTGAGGCGTGGCTGAAAAAGCTGTTCTCCAGCGGTCCCCGGGCTCTGGCCACCTGGGGCGCGGTGCTGGGGGCCGTGGCCCTCACGGCCATCTTCCTGCTGTCGATCCTGTTTTTGATGGGGCAGACCTACAACCCCTTCATCTACTTTAGATTCTGAGGCGGTCCTATGAAGAAGAAAATCCCCTTTGTGATCGCATACTGGTGGTGCATGGCCCTGTTTTTGCTGGGGCTGCTGCCCCTTGCCCTGGGCAACCGGGAAGGCGGCGTCTCCGAGGCGGAGAACCGGACGCTGCAGGCCCTGCCCAAGCTTTCCGCCCGCAGCTGGTGGAACGGCAGCTTTGCCGAAGGGCTCGAAGCCTATCTTTCCGATCAGATGCCCGGCCGGGACGCCATTTTGCAGGGTTCTGCCCGGCTGTTGGGCCTCTTCGACGCGGCTACGGACGAGGAGCGCATTTTGGATACGGACGCCCTGAAGGAGCTGGACGAGATGGGCGGCGGCATGGTGGCGGAGCCGGTGGCCGAAACCGAACCCGCCCCGGTTCCGGAGACCCCTGCCCTCACCCAGGGCCCCGTGGGCCTGGTCATCGAGGCCCAGGCGGGATCGACGCCCGGCCCGGCTGCCACCCGGCCCCCGGAGAGCGTTGCCACCGCCTCCCCCGCGCCTGCGGCGACGTCCAAGGCGGTAGACCCCCGGGTGGCCGACACCTCCATCGTCCGCAAACTGAGCCTTGTCCGCGCGGACGGGTCCCTGTCCACCCTGTCCCAGTTCGGTAAAAACGCCATCGAGAACACGGCCCGAGCCCTGGACCTCTACCGGGACGCGGTGCCGGCGGACGGCATCGTGGCTTTCACCTACGTCCCCGACTCCCAGGACGCCAACCGGTGGCTCCTGTACCCCGACAAGTTCAGCGGCTGGACCAGCGACGTGGAGCCCACCCTCCAGGCCAACGTAAAGGAGGGGGTCTACGTGTTCTCCACCGTGGAGGAGCTGTGCCCCCACATGCAGGCGGGGGAACTGTGCTACTTCAAGACGGACCATCACTGGTCGGGCCTGGGGGCCTTCTACGTGCAGCGGCTCATGACGCGGACCTTCGGCACGCCCTCCGCCGCCTACGAGGACTTTGCATACACGGTCCACGAGAACTTCGCCGGGTCCATCGCCAAGAACGTCCGCTCCCTGGCGGGGAAGCGGAATCTGACGGACCGGCTGGAGGTGCCCACGCCTCTGGCGCCGGCCCGGGCTTTCGTGTACAAAAATTTGAACCAGCTGGTGAAGGAGGTCCGGTACATGGAGCCGGAGCGGGTGGTTTACGCAGCCTTCCTGGGCGGCACCCATTCCCCCTTCTATGTGGCCGAGACCGGCTTCCATACGGGCCGCAACGCCCTGGTGATCTGCGATTCCTTCGGCCTCGCCTTCGTGGCCTACGCGGCCCCCTACTACGACAAGGTGTGCCTGGCCGACCTTCGGGATACCAACAACTTCGTGACCGGCGGCGGGGCGTCCCTTCGGGAGTATATCCGGTATTACGACATCGACGACGTATACTTCATCGTGTCCAAGGGCTGCGGCATCAACTCTGCCTATATGCAGCAGACCGTGGTGAAGTATCTGGGGTGAGCGTATGAAAAGAAAGAAGCGTCCCTTTGGCAAAGCCTTCGCCCGCCGGGCCATCTTTTTCTCCACCATCGCCATGATCGTGCTGACGACGGTGGGGCTGATCCTCTACGGCCGCCGGGAGACCATCCTCCAAAAGCGGGCGGAGCGGGCCGCCGCCCGGGGGGATTACGAAAAGGCCATCTCCAGCCTGGAGGCCGTGGAGAAGGGATCTGAGGGAGAGGAAGCCCTGCTCCAGTACCGGTACGCCCTGGCCAAAGAGGCCCTGGAACAAGGGGACACGGACAAGGCCGAAGCCCTGTTCACCCAGCTGGGCGACTACCAGGACAGCCGGACCATGATCCTGGAATGCCGCTATGCGGCTGCCGAAAAAGCCCTGTCGGCGGGGGATCTGGAGGATGCCAAGGATAGGTTTTACGCCCTGTTGGGCTATAAGGACGCTCTGGATCGATATGACGGCTGCCGCTACGCCATCGCGGAGCGGACCGCCGAAACGGACCCCGAGGCAGGGTTCGCCCTCTTCTGGGCCCTGGGCGGCTATACGGATGCTCGTGATCGGGCCGTCGCCATCGCCCGGCAGATCACCGGCGAGGCGGACGAGACCTATGCCGTGAACCGAATGCTGGGCCTGTCCGAGGAGCAGGTGGAGAAGATCAAAACCCTCCAGTCCGTTCGGGAAAAGCTGCCCCGAGGCAAACTGGCCGTGGGCTTCTACCACACCGTGGGCCTGAAAAACGACGGCACCGTCGTCGCCACAGGAAGGAACGACGAGGGCCAGTGCAACGTGTCCGCCTGGACCGGCATTACGGCTGTGACCTGTGGCGCCTACCACACCGTGGGATTGAGGAGCGACGGCACCGTCGTCGCCACAGGAAGGAACGGCGAAGGCCAGTGCGACGTGTCTTCATGGACCGGCGTCAAGGCCGTGGCCTGCTCGGACTACAACACCCTGGCGGTCCTTGCCGACGGCACGGTCGTTTCCACGGGCTATCAGCCTTTCTCGGAGCTAAGCGGATGGAAGGACGTGACCTTCCTTTCTGCCGGCAGCTACGGCGCCGTGGCCATCAGCGCCGACGGCCGCGTCTACTGCTCCCATCCCTCTCTGCGCAGCGAAAACCTGGCTGACGCGGTGGCGGCAGACGTGTCCACCGGTTACTGCGCGGCCCTGAAGGAAGACGGGACCGTGGTCCACACCGCCGTCGATCTCAACTGGGAGAACGTGGTGGCCCTGTCGGCTTCCGCCACGGGCACGTTGGCCATCGCCGAAGACGGTCGGATCCTGTGCCATTGGTTCCGCAGCCGGGACGCCCTGGACTTTTCCGACATCCCCGCCGCCGTGGCCCTCTCCGCCGGCGCCACCCACACCGCCGTCCTCCTCGCCGACGGCACCGTCGTCACCCGCGGCCTCGACGACCAGAGCCAGTGCGCCACCGCCGCCTGGGACCTGGGTGAGACCTCCCTCGACTGATACACGGAAAAACAGCCGAAAACGGGGCAAGGAGCTGTCCCGCCTCCAAATCGGAAAGAACCTCCGTCGGGATCGATCGCAGAGATTGCCCGATACCGCTGCGAAAGGAACGCTGAATGACGAGAGTGCTGTTCGTCTGCCACGGCAACATCTGCCGCAGTCCCATGGCAGAGTTCGTCATGAAGGACATGATACGAAAAAGAGGCATGGGAAGCCTGTTTGAGATCGCTTCCGCGGCAACCAGCCGAGAGGAGATCGGGAACCCGGTCTATCCTCCGGCCAGGCGAAAGCTTGCCGAGCACGGCATTTCGTGCGGCGGTCATCACGCAAGGCAGATGACGAAGACGGATTACGACCGGTATGATCACATCATAGGGATGGATCATGCCAATATCCGCAACATCCTGCGCATCACCGGAGGCGACCCTGATCGCAAGATCAGCCTCCTGTTGGATCATACGAAGCGAGCCGGGCAGGAGGTCGCCGATCCCTGGTATACCGGTGATTTCGAGGAAACATGGGCGGACGTGACACAGGGCTGTGCGCAGCTGTTGGCAGAATTGGGAAAAGAGCCATGCAGGACAGAACGGGTGGATTGACAGATATCCCGCTGCGGGACAAGCCCGAACGAAAAGGGAGAGCCGCCGTATAGTTTCACTGCCTATGGGGCGTACCCGAAGAAGCGTATTTAGAATGTATTCACTGAGTTGGTCGTTATAGCGGCAATATCAAGTTTACGAGGGAAGTAAGGATATCCGATCCCTGAGAGGATTCAGGGAGCAAACGGCAGGCGGGGGGACAGCATATGAGGCGTATTTCAAAGGAAAAGAAAAAACGGATCTTCGAGATCATCCAGATCGGCCATCAGGAGGATGCGCCGAGCCGGATCTTCGACTATTTCATCGTGACGGTGATCCTCTGCAACATCGCCGTCCTGTTTCTGGAAACCTTCGACGCTCTGGACGCCTTTAGGACCCTCTTCGAACGGATAGAGGACGTGACCGTGGCGATCTTCTGCGCCGAGTACGCCCTTCGGATCTGGACGGCGGATCTCCTG
>JAEEGL016274153.1_pt1 | contig 12364 bp, 9 predicted proteins | sample 9134231 | NCBI WGS metagenome assembly JAEEGL01 (sample SAMN16246548, study PRJNA631951) | gut metagenome | biome: gut microbiome; feature: rumen; material: fiber-attached | host: Bos | place: Iran: Karaj | collected 2018-10 | reverse complement strand
CGACTATCAGGAGCAGTACGGCGACCTCTACAACCTCGAGGCCACCCCGGCGGAATCCACAGCCTACCGCCTTGCCAAGCACGATAAGGCCCGTTATCCCGATATCATCACCGCCTCCGGCGACTGCAACACCCCCTACTACACCAACTCCAGCCACCTGCCCGTGGGCTACACCGAGGATATCTTCTCTGCCCTCGATATTCAGGACGAGCTGCAGACGCTCTATACCTCCGGCACCGTGTTCCACGCCTTTTTGGGCGAGCGCCTGAGCGACTGGAAATCCGCCGCCGCCATCGTGCGCAAGATCGCCGAGAACTACCGCCTGCCTTACTACACCCTTTCTCCCACCTATTCGGTGTGCCGCGACCACGGCTACATCGCCGGTGAAGAGTATAAGTGCCCGAAGTGCGGCAACGCCACCGAGGTCTACAGCCGCATCACCGGCTATTACCGCCCGGTGCAGAACTGGAACGACGGCAAGGCCCAGGAGTTTAAAGACAGAAAGGTATATAACCTTGAAACTTCCGTACTGACCCACAGCGGCCCGAAAGGGGAGTGCTGCTGCGGCGCAGAGCCCAACATCGATTTCTACGATGAGGAACTGCCCAAGGTACAGCAGCCCAACGTGATTTTGTACGCCACCGAGACCTGCCCCAACTGCAAGCTGGCGGCTGCGTGGCTCGACAAGGCCGGCATCCCCTTTGAGAAGCGCTTCGTTTCCGAGCACGCGGAAGAGGCCAAGGCCCTCGGCCTGAAGCAGGCGCCCAGCCTGGTGGTGGACACCGCCGGCGACACCGAGATCTTCGTGGGCGTGGCGAACATCAAGAAGTTTATCGATAAGAAATAAGAAACGCAAACCGAAAACCGCTCCGGGGAACCGGGGCGGTTTTTAAATTTCATTTTTCAACAAATCCGTCCCCCGTCCGTTCTGCCCTTCGGCGGCATTTTCGCGTATACAATGTAATATAAAGAATTAAGTATAGTATAGTATAGATAAGTTAAGTTCAGTATAGTATAGATCAGTACAGTTTAAAAAAGTGCATGTTATATAGGGTAGGATAAGATTCATCTGTTCTATTCTATATAACGGATGCACTTTTTTGAATTTTTTAAAATTTTTTTCTAAAATCGGCGTTTTCGGGGCGAAATCGGTTCCCCGTTTTTTGTATAATACCCCCGAAGAAAGAAAAAGGACGGCAATTTTAATGGCAAAACGCAGAATGATCTCGGCGGACGTGATGGAAAAGGACGGCTTCCTGCGGCTGGACCCGGCCTGTCAGGCTTATTACGCGCACCTGCACCTGATGGCGGATGACGACGGCTTCGTGGGCAACCCGCAGTCGCTGCTGCGGATGTACGGCTTCGGCGACAACGTTTACGATGTACTGGTAAAAGAGGGGTACCTGCTCTCCTTCGGCACCGGTGTGTGCGCGATCCGCCACTGGCCCTTATATAACCATATCAAGCCGGAGTGCTACACCCCCACCGTACATAAAACGGAATTTGCCGCCCTGAACACCGACAAAACCGAAGGGTACGTGCCGCGGGACGCCTCCGCCCTGCGCCCGGTTCAGCCCGCACCGCAGCCCGCCGTACATGAACAGCCGCCCGCCCCGGTCCCCGAAGAAAAGCCCGCCGCCGTACCGGAAGACGAATTTGAAGACGATTTTCCCTTTTTGTGGTTCCCGCTGGCAGACGGCGGAACGTTTGAGATCACGACCGAAAAGCTGCGGGAATATAAAGAGCAATACCCTTGGATAGACGTCCCGAACGAACTGGAACGTATGGAACAGTGGCTTTCGCAGCACCCCGAAAAAGAAATAACCGCCCTGTATTTAGAGCGGTTAGTGCAAAAATGGTTATCGAACGCCGAAAAAGACGAGACGGCGGAGACGGTTTTTTTCCGCGGCAACGATTCTTACGAATCCCCGCCCTCTTACGATATCGACAGGGCTGAATACCTGATGAACACGCGGGTGCCGAAGCTGAAGAAAAAGAACAGGTAAATTGGGATTTGTCGGGGCGTTAAACGACACCGGAACATACCGTCGTACCGATTCACGCGCCGGATTTGAAGGCGTTTTTGGTTTATTCGTAGGGGCGGGCATGACCGCCCGTAAAAGTATATGATACAAATCGCCATATGTAAGCGAATAGGCCTATTTCCCGCATTAATAGAACATTTGCGGAACTATGGGTCTGCGGGCGGTCATGCCCGCCCCTACAACCAAATCGAAAGCTTTTCCGTTTTCAGAAACGCTTGCTTCTTATCGGTCTTTTTTTATTTAACTCCCCGATAAACTGTAATTTGAAGCATTTCCTCTTTTCTCATAAAAACGCCGGCCTCCTCGCGAAAGCCGGTTTCGCAGACGGGGAAACGTTTTTGCAAGCGGATTCCGGAAAATAACGTTTTCGTTCCCTCAAAACCCGTTTTGGTTTCAGGGCCGTTGCAATCTGTTTTTGCAGCTGTTATACTGAGGTCGCAAACGGACAACAAAGAAAGAAGGATAATTCATGGAAACTTTATTGAACAATCTGTATACGGCACAACAGATCATAAACGAAGCGTACGGCCGCTTCAATACCGAACAGGCGGTGCGCAGTCAGGCGACGCGCACGCGGGACGCAGGGCTGAAAAAGCTGAAGGACAGCCGGCTGCTGATCCTCCCGATCACGATCGCCGTGTTTATCGTTATGTTTATATCGATCGGAACGTTTGTAGAGATCGCGCATCTTGAAAAGAATCTCTCCCTCAGGAACGTTCTCGTGCCGATCATTCTGTTCGGCTCGCCCGTTGGGGGCGCCGCGATCTATTTTCTGCTGGTGCGTCCCATCATAAAGAAGAAAGAAAAGAAGCTTCAAACCGCCTGTGAAAACGAACTGCAAAGGGCCGACGCCCTTCACGGCGAGGGGATCTCGATCCTGCGGCAAAACGGCGAAGCGCTGGCCTTTATACCCGAGAGCTATCGCTACCCGCTGGCCGTAAGCTGGTTCGTCAAATTCGCGCAGGAGGGGCGCGCCCCCACAATGCAGGACGCGTTGGACCGCTACGACGAACAGCAGCACCGTTGGCGCATGGAAAACGCGCAGCGGAATATGCTGCAACTGCAGCAACAGCAGATGAACCAGCTCAACGCAATCCGCTCCGACATCAACTGGAATACGGCAATAACCTCCATCGGCGTCGCAGCAAACTTTATCAGCCGGTTCTGATACCGGATCTACAGCAGCACGATACCGTGCTCCGCGCAGGTTTCACGCATCGTATCGGGCCAGACGGATACCTGTACCTCGCCGATGTGGGCCTTGCCCAGCAGCAGCATGCAAAGACGCGACTGCCCGATGCCGCCGCCGATGGTGAGGGGCAGCGTACCGCTGAGGATGCCCTGATGGTAGGGGAAGGCTTCGCGGTTCAGCGCGTCGGTTTTGATGAGCTGCTCGTGCAGGCTTGTTTCGTCCACGCGTATGCCCATGCTCGAGAGCTCGTAGGCGCAGCCGAGCACGTCGTTCCACAAAAGGATATCGCCGTTGAGCTGCCAGTCGTCGTAGTCCGGGGCGCGGCCGTCGTGCTTTACGCCGCTCTTCAAAGCGCCGCCGATCTGCATCAGGAACACGGTCTTATGCTGCTTTACAAGGGCGTTCTCGCGCTCTTTGGGCGTGTAATCGGGGTACATATCCTCCAGTTCCTGGGTGGTGATGTAAAACACGTCGCGGCAGATCTCGGTTTTTAAGGCAGGGTAGGCGGCGCGCAGCACCTCGTTGGTGTCCGCCAGCACGTTCACAATTCTTTGCACGGTGTCTTTCAGGTAATCGGCGTTGCGGTCGGCGCGGGTGATCACCTTCTCCCAGTCCCACTGGTCAACAAACAGCGAGTGCAGGTTGTCGCAGTCGTCGTCGCGGCGGATGGCGTTCATATCGGTGTAGATGCCCTCGCCCGGCTGGTAGCCGTAACGGTGGAGCGCCACGCGCTTCCATTTGGCAAGGCTCTGCACTACCTCGGCAACGCCCTCCACCTCTTTCATTGTGAAATGCACCTTGCGTTCCACGCCGTTCAGGTCGTCGTTGATGCCCGAGGCGCGGGTCACGATCACCGGCGCGGTGACGCGGTCCAGGTTCAGGGCCTCGGCCAGCTTCACCTGAAAGGTATCCTTGGTCAGCTTGATCGCGCGCTGCGTCTCACGCTGGGATAAAGCGCTTTCGTAATCTTTGGGGAAAACAAGCTTTGAGCTCATTCTCGACACCTCCTTATGTGCGTTCAAATTTCAGTTTAGCGCGCCGTTGGCGCGAGTAGCTAGTTGTCAATCTTTTGTATTAAGCGATATATCGCCTCACGGCGATGCGATATATTTGTTACGCAAATGCGATATACGCTTCACTTACGTTCGCGTGCGATATGATATGAATTCCTAAACACGTGCCGCAGGCACATATCGCACCGAAGGTATATCGCATTCCGAAGGAATATATCGCGAATTCCGGCAGGAATTCATATCGCTGTCGCGCCAACAGCGCGACAAATTCCAATTTACCGGATGTTCCCTACGGTTCTGGGATAAAAGATCACGTCCCTGATGTTGCTCATGCCGGTGCAGTACATGATGATGCGCTCGAAGCCCAGGCCGAAACCGGCGTGCGGGCAGGAGCCGAACTTGCGCAGGTCGAGATAATCGCCGTATTCTTCCATCGTCATGCCCTTTTCTTTCATCGCGGCAACCAGCTTGCCGTAATCGGCCTCTCTTTCGCTGCCGCCGATGATCTCGCCCACGCCGGGCACCAGCAGGTCGGTGGCCGCCACGGTCTTGCCGTCCGGGTTCTGCTTCATATAGAAGCTCTTGATGGCCTTGGGGTAGTTGATAAGGAACACGGGCTTTTTGTAGATCTGCTCGGTGATGTAGCGCTCGTGCTCACTCTGCAGGTCGCAGCCCCAGTCCACCGGGTACTCGAACTCTACGTCCGCCTTCTTTAACAGCTCGATGGCGTCGGTATAGTCCACAATGGCAAACTCGTTGTTCACTACGTTCAGCAGCTTCTCGGTGAGGCCCTTCTCGAAGCGCTCTTCAAAGAATTTGAGTTCTTCGGGGCACTTCTCCATATAGTCCCGCACGATGTATTTGATCATATCCTCGGCGATCTCAATGAGGTCCGGCAGCTCGGCGAAGGCGATCTCGGGCTCTACGTGCCAGAACTCCGCCACGTGCCTGAGCGTATTGCTCTTTTCCGCGCGGAAGGAGGGCCCGAAGGTGTAGATCTTGCCCATGGCCATCGCCATGCCCTCGCCCTCGAGCTGGCCCGAAACCGAAAGCCCCGCCTTCTTGCCGAAGAAATCGTCCGCGTAGTATTCGTCCGCGTTTTTATACTTGTCGGAATAGCCGATGGTGGTCACCTTGAACATCTCGCCCGCGCCTTCGCAGTCCGAAGCGGTGATCAGCGGCGTGTTCACGTACACGTAGCCGCGCTCCTGAAAATAGCGGTGGATGGCGGCGGCCATGATGCTGCGCACGCGGAACACGGCGTTGAAGGTGTTGGTGCGCACGCGGATGTGGGGCATCTCGCGCAGAGTCTCCAGCTTCTGGAACTTCTTCTGCAGCGGGTAATCCTCCGGCGAGGGGCCCAACACCGTGATCTCTTTGGCTTCGATTTCAGCGCTGCCGTTGTTGGGGTTGACCGCCACCGTGCCGATCACCTTGAGCGCTGCGCCCAGCTTCGCTGCCTCCGGCGGCAGGGTAACGCCCGCGTTCTTATCGATCACGATCTGCAGGTGGGAGAGCGTTGTGCCGTCGTTGAGCGCTAAAAACGCCATGTTTTTGGAATCCCGCGCCGTGCGCACCCAACCGCAAACGGTCTGCTCGCTGCCCAGCAGTGATGCGTTTGAAAAGATCTCTTTTACGTCAGTGTGTTTCATATATAACTCCTTTCACGAATTACGTTATGATTTTACCGTTTTGGTTCCGGATCGTTTTGTGAAGTGTTGTCGGCGATCTCAAGGATCGCGTACGGGATGGCGCCCACAAACCACAGCACGAACGGGGAGATGAATCCGCCCAGCAAACAGGCAAATGCGGTCAGAAAATAGTCGGCGTCGTCAGCAAAGCCCTGAACAGCGAAAACGATGAACAAGACAACCCCTGCCAGCACGGAGCATACCGAAAGAATGTAGAAGAGGATGCGAAAAACCTTTTTAGCTTTCGCCGGATGATCGTTGAAAAAGATATTTTTCTGCTTTTCAAAAAAGCCCGATACGTTCTCACCCGTCGGCCGCCGGTCGGCAACGTCCGTATCTTTTGCCGGACGCACGCTTCTTGCAGGAAGTACCGCGCCGAACATATAGGACTGCCGTTCCTGCGAGGGCGTAACGTTTTCCGCTGCTTCCAGAATGCGGTTTACGACCGGCGTATCGCCGTAATCCTCTTTAAACTCTCTCTCATACGTTTCAAACGCCGCCCAATCTTCCTGTTCGGCCAGCGAAAACAATCTGTTTGTGTCTGCATGGCAGCCCTCACACAGAAACGATTTGTCGGAATCGTTTTTGAACAGCGGGTAATATCCGTCGTCTCCGCCGCAAAGTGCGCATTTTGACATCGTTTTTCACCTCGGTAATAAAAAATAACAGCCGCGTCCCGTGTGAATAGGACGAGCGACTGTGACCCGCGGTACCACCTATCTTGCCTTAGAACAAGGAGAATCGAAACCAAATCGCCTTTCGACGGCTCTTTTTGACTCTCTTTCGCCCTATGGCCCCTTTGCGGCTTCTCTGTGAAAGCCTGCCCGAGTAACGGCGGGCGGCCGGCGCGCCTACTGAAAGCGGTGCTTCGTTCAGGTTGCGGCTCCCGGGTGTTCTTCCTACCCCCGCGGCTGCGGCATTCCCAGCAACGTCCGCTCTCTGTAAGCCCGAATGGATAGTACTTTTCCCGATCAATGCTTTTATAGGGGTATTATATGCCGCCGGTTTCGGGTTGTCAAGTGTTTTTTTTGTCCGCATTGACGCGGCTGTTTTTATTTGATACAATGAAAACGAAATATAAAACGTCGCCCCCTGTTTTCTTGCGGACGCCGTATTTTTTTTGTTGTTTCATAAAATGTTGGCAGATTTTTTTATGTTTTTACGATATTAAGGGTGAATTGCAATTCACGAAAGAGTGTTTTTTATGACGCAGACTGAAATGTTGGCTGTTTTGCAGCAGGACCCGAGACGGGGGATCGCTCTCGTGATCCGTTCGTATGCGGCGCTTGCCGAAAAAACGGTGCGTTCCACCGGCGGAACAGCCCTGTCGAAAGAGGACGCCGAAGAGATCGTAAGCGACGTGTTTTTGCAGATCTATGAAGCACGAGATCGGCTCGATCCCGCAAAGGGGAGCCTCGCCTCATTCGTGATCACGCTGGCAAGGCGCAGAACGGCGGATCTTTTACGAAAACGCAAGGGCGCCGCTGCCGAACTGCCGCTGACCGAAACGCTCCCGACGAATGCGGACGCGGAAACCGAGGTATTGCGGCGCGAGACGAGCCGCCGTCTTGCCCTTGCGGTGATCGCGTTGGGCGAACCGGACGCCACCATCGTATCCCGGCGGTATTATCTCGGCGAAAGCTACGCCGCCATCGGCAAACGCCTGGGCCTCAGTGAGAACGCCGTCAACAAACGCTGCCTCAGAGCGCTCGAAAAACTGCGCTCCGTCCTGGAGAAAGGAGAGTAAAACGATGTCAGACAGAGAACTGACCGATTGCCTGTCACAACTCTGCGAAACAGATGCGCTGCTGCTGCAGAACGCAGGCGTTGATCTGGCCGCGGACGAAGCGTACACGCAAAAAATCTATGCCTCCGTAATGGAAAAAGCGGGGGAGAAAGGAAGCATTTCCATGAAAAAAACAACGGTACGCAAAAAAAGGCTGACGGCGCTGCTGGTTGCCGCAGTGCTGCTGGTTGCCGGGCTCGTAACGGCCGGCGCCACAGGCATCCTCCGTTTGCCGATCAATACGGACGAATTGTTCCACGCTACGGGGCTGAAGCCCTCCGAGAACCTTCTGCGGGTGCTTGACCCCGCGTACGTCGAAAACGGCGACCTCATCCTTGCGAACAAAAGCGTTCAGGCCGAAGGGTACACCCTGACCCTTGAAGGCGTGATCGGCGCAAGCCAGCACCGCAGCGTGCGCTTCCTGCAGGAACCGGCCTTTGAAGGGGACGTGGAGGGCGTTTACGCCGTGATCACCGTTGTCCGCGACGACGGCGGCCTTGTGAACGGCTACGGCGACGGTGAAGATGAAAAAACGATCCATATCATAGGCGCTTCACCGCTGATCCACGGCGCCATGCCCAACATCAACGTTTACGGATATATGAGTTTGGAACGTGAGACCGGCCTGCCGCTGACCTATTGCGAAGATAACGTTTTGTATCTGTTTGTGGATATCACCGATTTTCTGTGCTTTGCGGATAAGGGGATCAGCGTGGCGGTTTACGGCTCAATGGTGTTCAGCTCTGATGAAATCGGGCTGGACGAAACCGGCGCGCCCTATTTTACCGACCGGGCAAGAGCCCCGCTGGCGATCTTTGCATTGCCGCTGGATGCGGGCCTTGCCGACGCCGAAGCCCGGCGCGCGATGGAGCACGAGCGCCCCATTGCCTATCCCGACCTGCCGTTCACTTTCACCGGGCAGGCCATTGACGAGTATTTCGCGGATCCCGTTTGGCGCACGCCGACCGACGATTGACCGCGCACAAAACAACGTGCCGACAGGGGCTGACCGTCTCTTTCGGCACTTTTTTCGTCAAAAAACCGCCTGCGCAGAGGCGATTTGAATTTGGTTTCCGCAGTTGGTATCAGCCGGGACCTGCCGAATGACAACTTTAACATTTTACTGAAATTCCGGCGGCCTTTCGGCTGCCGGAAACGGTTGCGGGGATTTTTATGCCGCGGTGCCCTTTGCGTGCGCTACAATGCCTTCGATGATGCCGCGCACGTAGGTGATGATCTTCACCAGAAACGCGCCGATGCGGGCGGTAACGCCTTCGCGGCCCGAACCGGGCTCGCGGGTCTCCCATACCATATCGTTATCGTTCACTTCCTGCGCGGGTTCCAGTTTGTCGCCTTCTTTGCGCCAGTTCATAAACTGACCGTACCCTTCGAGGGTATCCACGGTGGCGTCCGGGTGCAGGTTCAGCGTGGCCATGAGGCGGTTGATGGCGTCAGGGTAGGTGTGGTCCGCGTTTTTCACGAACCAGGTGTTATCGGGGAACAGGCAGGTGGAGGCGTCGATCTGCCGGTCGGGGGAGATGTATTTGCCCTTGCCCTCGGCAGCGCGGCGGTTTACGTATTTTTCGGAAAGCGTGCCCTCCACGGTGGAAACGGTCGCCCCGAAGCTCTGCTCGCGCAGGCCGGTCTGGTGCTCGCCGATCAGTTCCGCATCCTCATACAGCGGGTACTGCTGAAAACCGTATTCGCCGATGATGTTCACCGGCACCCCCGCGGCGTTTGCCTCCAGCAAGAGCTCGTTCAAGTGCAGCTGTACCGTTTCGTGGTATTCACGGGCCTGCGAAATAATGTTCGCGTATTTTTCGGTATCGCCTTCTTCGGCGAAAATGTAGGTGATATAATCTTCAAAATGCTCGTTCACGGCGGCAACGTGCCCAAGGCAGATTGCCCACCACTGCTTTGCGAGCTTTGCGATCAGAATGTCCTTCAGCTGGTCGTAGAGCTTCTGGACCGGTATCGTTGCCAGGCGGAAGGAGCCGGTCTCGTGCAGCAGCTGCGCCAGATCCATCAAAAAGCCCACCAGCTCGGCCATATCGCTGCCCTCTTCGCCGAGAGAGATCTCTTCGGGCTTATATGTGCGGATGAACCGGTCGGAGGCGTCCGTGGGCAGCACCACGTTGCCGCTGAAGAGCGCGTCCATGTAGCCGATGCCGTTCATAGCGCCGTCCAGCAGCACCACGGAGGCCACGCCCTCGTAATTACGGGGCTGTTCATATTTCATAAGGTAGGCGGAAACGATGCCCGTGCCCGCGCACCGGCCCCACAGATGCACCTTGCTTACGCCTGTTTTCTGTTTTACCGCCGTAATGAATTCGTTGAGCTGATCGGCGACAGTGAGCGGGGATAAACGAACATCCGGGTGAAAAACGTACGTCGGCTGACCCGACAGATAGCTGCGCTCCGGCTTCAACGTATCGTAAGACCAGCTCCAGCCGATATCGGATTCCTCGGGAAGGGTGCCGTCCGGGTTCGGCGCAAAGCCCTCAAAGGCGGGCGAGATGGCGTCCATCACCGTGTCGGCATATTCCGTCCAGTCGCCGGTGGTTAGGCCCTTTAAGGCCGGTTTTACAAGATCCGGCAGCATATCGGTAAGATAATCCGCGTCGTCAAAGATCTGGGTTCTGTTGCCGTTTTCGTCGGTTTTGTAGTAATCCTGCGAGCCGTGTACGTAAACCGTTACGGATGATGTGGCGGAAGAGGCGAACAGCACGCCGAAAGAGCTCAGCAGCGCCGCGCACACAAGAATGGAGATTGCTTTTTTGAATACGTTTTTCATTGTCGGTTTTTCCTTCGTGCACACTTTTTGAAATCAGTATACCTTATTTGCCGACAAATTTCAAGTAAATGTATGTTATAAAGCAGTTTTTATTCATTCTGATGTGAAACTGTCCGTCATTAACGCGGCATGGCAGGAGCTCAACCAAAAAACGCCTCCGCAGAGACGTTTTGAAGCAGATATTCGCAGCCGGTAAAACCAGAATAACTGACAACTGCATTTCATTCGCAGTTACAGCAACCCGGCTCAAACGGCACGCCGTTTTTTCTGCACCAGTCTGCCGCGGCGCGTTTGGCTGCCAGCACGCACACCGAAGCAAGGTGCAGCTCGTCCCGCCCCAATTCCCGCGGCGCGTTATAATAGATCACGTTATTGTTCATCTGCAGAAGATCCGCGGCAGGGAAGCCGGTGATCGCCCCGCAAAGCGTTTCGGCGCACATGCGAAGCGTTTCGTTTTCGGAACAGGCAAATTCCGCCTTTGTTACGTTTCCGTTTTCCACGGTTAAGGTGATCTCGGCGAATTCTTCCGCATCCGCCGGTTTCATGCGGCCGAAGCCGACGGTTAAATCCGGATTTGTCATATTCGACCTCTTTCTTCAAGTGAGGAATGAGGAGTTAGGAGTTAGGAGTGATTTATAAATTAGGAATGAGGAATGATATGAACTTTTCATTCGTTCCTCAATACGAAAGCAGGTTTCGCTTTCCATTCATCCTGATGGATTTCCCTGTGTTCTGTTTTTATAATCAAAACACAAAGTGTTTTCCAAAATTCCTCATTCCTCATTATCAAACCGAATCACTCCCGGTTCGTTTCACTCCTAACTCCTAACTCCTCATTCCTAATTTCCAAACGGCTGTTTATACGTTGAACCGGAACAAAACAATGTCCCCGTCCTGCATCACGTATTCCTTGCCCTCGCTGCGGACGAGGCCTTTTTCTTTGGCTGCCGCCATGCTGCCGCACGCCATCAGGTCGTTAAACGAGATCACCTCGGCGCGGATGAAGCCCCGTTCGAAGTCGGAATGGATCTTGCCCGCGGCCTGGGGCGCCTTGGTGCCCTTTTTGATGGTCCACGCGCGCACCTCGGGCTTGCCCGCGGTGAGGTAGCTCATCAGCCCCAACAGGTCGTAGCTCTTTTCGATCAGGTTATCGAGGCCGCTGCGGCTGATGCCCAGATCCGAAAGGAACATCTCCCTTTCCTCCGGCTCCAGCTCGGCGAGCTGCGCCTCCAGCTCCGCGCAGATGGGCAGGGTCTGGCTGCCCTCGGCGTCCGCGATGGCCTTTACCGCAAGGTAATATTTGTTGGTGTTGATGTCCCCGGCAAAGTCGTCCTCGCTCATGTTGCAGGCGTAGATCACGGGCTTCGAAGTGAGCAGGGCAACGCTGTCAAGCGCCTCTTTCTCGTCGTCGTTCATTTCCACTGCGCGGGCGCATACGCCGTTGTTGAGCGCATCTTTTACGCGGTTGAAGAAGGCGATGTTCGCGCCTAAGGATTTATCGCCCTTCATGGCCTTGGTATCGCGGTCGATGCGGCGCTGCAGCACGTCCAGATCCGCTAAAATCAGCTCCATGTTGATGGTTTCGATGTCCCGCGCCGGGTCGATGCTGCCCTCCACGTGCATGATATCGTCGTTCTCAAAGCAGCGCACCACGTGTACGATGGCGTCCACCTCGCGGATGTGCGAGAGAAACTTGTTGCCGAGGCCCTCGCCCTTGCTCGCGCCCCGCACGAGGCCTGCGATATCCACGAATTCAATGGTGGCGGGGGTGATCTTGTCGGGATGGTGCATTTCGGCCAGCGCGTCGAGGCGCTTGTCCGGTACCGCCACCACGCCCACGTTG
>JAEEGL016171985.1_pt1 | contig 12364 bp, 14 predicted proteins | sample 9134231 | NCBI WGS metagenome assembly JAEEGL01 (sample SAMN16246548, study PRJNA631951) | gut metagenome | biome: gut microbiome; feature: rumen; material: fiber-attached | host: Bos | place: Iran: Karaj | collected 2018-10 | reverse complement strand
TGGATCCGATCCTGCTCGAGCATGATTTCGACGCGGAATACCGGCTCCGCGAGATGGGGCGGGACCGCGATGTGAAGTTCATCTCCTGCAGAGGGCTCGTCGCCAATGAGGTCCTGATGGAACAGATGCAGCGGATGCTCGCCTGTATCCAGGAGGAATATGAGTATCCCGTCGAGACGGAATTCACGATCAATGTCGCGGAGAGCGGCGAGTATTCGGTCGATCTCCTCCAGTGCCGGCCGCTGCAGGTGCAGAAGGGCAAGTCCGGGACTGTGATCCCGCCGCGCATCCCGAAGAAAAAGATCCTGCTCGAGAGCTACGGCGCCTCCATGGGGATGGCGAAGACGACGGAACTGGATCTCATCGTATATGTGGATCCGGTGGGCTACTACAACATGCCCTACAAGGATAAGGACCTGGTCGCAAAGCTGATCGGACGGATCAACTGGGCGTACCGCGACCGGAACAAGCACATGATGCTGATCGTACCGGGCCGCGTGGGGACCTCGTCTCCGGAACTCGGCGTCCCGACCGCCTTTTCGGATATCAGTGCCTATGAGATCATCTGCGAGACCGAGGAGACGGAGGCGGGCTATAATCCGGAGCTGTCCTACGGCAGTCACATTTTCCAGGATCTTGTGGAGGCGGAGATCCTGTATACGGCGGTCTTCTGCAATGAGAAAACAGTGCAGTTTTCACCGGAGAAGCTAGAGTCCTGTGCGGATCTCGTGACGGAATTCGAGCAGGGGGAGCTCCTGCAGGAGATCGTCCATGTATATGATGTCGCGGACAGGAAATGTACCGTGTATAATGATATTGCAAACGAGCATCTGCTGATCACGTGTTAAGGAGAGAGCCATGGATATCGAAGAAGCCCTGGAAAAACTCATGTCCCTTGCAAGGAGCGATGAAGCGCTGAAGCAAAAGCTCCTCGAAACAAGAGAGTCGGACCGCGCGATGTCGGAATTCTGCAGGATCGCGACGGAGGCCGGCTGCCCGATGAACGTGATGGATCTGATCGAGCACGGCGAGAGCGAATACGCCGCCATGAAGCGCAGCACCAACGGGGGCGGCGAGAACTCGCCGTTATTGGACGGGCAGGATGATGACTATACGCTGTTTCTGTCAAAACTGATGCGTTCATGAACGGGGATCGGATCGGCTGCCTGCCGGCCTGATGCGGAAGTTCCCGGTTTCATCTCTTATACACGACACAACCGATTGACATTATCGTGCACAGACGATAAAATATTACAGAAAGTATCGTGTATGCACGATAAAAACGTGGGAGGATCATCGCGTACGTACAATAACATGTCGCGGGGAGATGGACAATATGAACCACAATGTATTGAAACAGGTCATTTATGATCAGATCGAGGTCATACAGCGTGCCGATATAGCGGAAAGAGATTACCGCTTCGAGAGGAATGTCAATTACCTGCTGGTGGGTCTTCGCAGATCAGGCAAATCGACCCTTTTATACAAAATAGCAAGAGATCTTGTCGATGAAGGAGCTGACTGGTCTCAGATCATCTATGTGAACTTCGAGGATGACAGATTACTGGGGTTTACCCGGGCTGATTTCAATGACATCGTGGAAACCGCCTATGAAATCGCAGGCGAAAAAGATGTCTTCTATTTCTTTGATGAGATCCAGATCATAGACGGATGGGAGCATTTCGCCAGAAGGATGGCAGACCAGAAAAAAAGAGTCTGCATTACCGGGAGTAATGCCAAAATGCTCAGTTCGGAAATGGCGGGCGTTCTCGGCGGACGGTATATCCCTAAAGAGATCATGCCTTTCTCGTTCGGAGAGATCCTGAACTATAAAAAGATCCCGCATGATCACGTGGCGGCGCTGACCACATCAAAATCCGCACAGATCAGAAAACTCTGCGGCGAATATGTGTCAGGCGGCGGGTTTCCCGAGGTGCAGTCCCTCAGTAACAAAAGGGAATACATCAAGAGCGTATATGAAAAGGTGCTTCTTGGTGACATAATCGAGCGGGAACAGGTGAAAAACAAGATGGCACTCCGTCTCATGGTCAAAAAGATCGCCGAGACCGTAATGCACGAGATTTCTTTCAATACTCTCGCCGGAAATGTGAAAGCTGCCGGCATCAAGACTTCCACAGATTCGATGATCGAGTATTCTTCTTATGCCGGGAATGCTTATCTGCTGTTCAGAACAAGAAACTACGTGTCTGCGTTTGCTGAAAAAGAAAGCGTTCCGAGATTCTATTTCTATGACAACGGATTGCTGTCACTGTTTCTTGTGGATAAGGCATCATCCCTTCTGGAGAATGCGGTCGCAGTTCACCTGAAGCGGAAATACGAAGACGGCGTATATTATTTTAAATCCGGACAGACCGGGATCGATATAGATTTTTACCTGCCGGAGGCGGGCTGCGCGATCCAGGTGGCTTATGAACTGGGAGACGCGGAGGAAAGGGAGATCCGGAATCTGGTTTCGTTCGCGGAAAAAACCAAAGGGGTAAAGAAACTGATCATAGTAACAAATGAAGAAGAGAAAACCTGTAAAAAAGCCGGCCATACGATCGCTGTGCTCCCCATTCATAAGTTTCTTCTGACATGATCCCCCTGTCCGACTACCTGCAGGCCACATTCGGCGAAAAGATATACCGGCTCTCCCTAAGCTCCGGATGCACCTGTCCGAACCGGGACGGCCGCATCGGCTACGGGGGATGCACCTTCTGCTCGGAGGGAGGCTCCGGGGAGTTCGCCGCTCCGGCGCTGCCGGTCGAAGAGCAGATCCGTCTCGCAAAGGAGCGGATCGCCGGCAAGACCGGCGCGAAGCGATACATCGCCTATTTCCAGTCCTTCACCAATACCTACGGAGACGTTAAGCGGCTGCGGAACCTCTATTCAGAGACGATCCGGCGGGAGGATGTCGCCGTGCTCTCGATCGCGACGAGACCGGACTGCCTGGGGCCTGACGTCATGGAGATGCTGCGGGATCTGCGGCAGATCAAGCCCGTGTGGGTGGAACTGGGCCTGCAGACGATCCACGAACGGACGGCTGAGCGGGTCCGGCGGGGATATCCGCTGTCCATATTTGAGGAAGCGTATGCACGGTTAAAGGACGCGGGGATCCCCGTGATCGTGCATGTGATCTTCAACCTCCCGGGCGAAACCCGCGATGACATGCTGGAAACGGTCCGCTACCTCGCGGCCCTGCAGCCGCCGCTCGACGGCGTCAAGCTGCAGATGCTGCAGATCCTCAAGGGGACGGTGATGGCGGAAGAGTATGAGCAGGATCCCTATCCCCTCATGGATCTTGAGGAATATGCCTCCCTGACCGGTGAATGTGCCCGCATCCTGCCGCGGGAGACCGTGCTCCACCGTATGACCGGCGACGGGCCGCGGCGGCTGCTCATCGCCCCGCTGTGGTGTCTCGACAAAAAGCGGGTGCTGAACCGGCTGAGGAGGGAAGTGGGGGGCTGATCCTGAAGAATCGTCCTGCGCCTTTCTTATATTCTATTTCTTTTTGATGTTTCTTTTATAAAACCCACAATGCAAATCCAGGTGACAAAATCTGTCCACCCTCCCGTCTATACTGTTCCCTGTAAGATCAGACAACCCTGCTTTCGGAATAAGGAGGTGTCTTATGCTCTGCAAAGCGATCATCCAGAGAGGGATCCTGCTGGTGCTGCTTCACGGCAGCAGGATCTGCCGGTATCATCCGCGGGAACTGCTGTCGGCTGCGAACCCTGCGGCGTACGGCTTCACGACGGCCGATTACGTCCTGTTCGCCGTCACCATGGCAGTACTCGTGTGGACGCTTGTGTCCGATCTCAGACTCTGCCGTGCGATCAGGAGAGAACGGCTGAAAAGGATGTGCAGAAAAATGTGCATGGCGGACGATATGATGGAGGACGAGTAAACACAGAAACACGTATCGAATCACGCAGAAAAGTGGCGAAACGATACGCGGTAGTAATGCTTGAGAGTGCATGACGTATCGTATTAAGCAAAATATCGGCGAAACGATACGCGGAAGCAGTGCTTGCGAGTGCATGGCGTATCGGATCAGGCAGAAAAGCGGCGAAACGATACGCGGAAGCAGTGCTTGCGAGTGCACGGCGTATCGAATCAGGCAGGAAAACAGCGAAACGATACGCGGAAGTAATGCTTGAGAGCGCATGACGTATTGTATCAAGCCAAATAGTGGCGAAATGATATGCGGAGCCGCCCTGGGGGAAAGTCGCGCGAGTGACAAAATAAATTTAGAAAGGTATTTCAGGGTGACAGTTCCTGTCCATGCCATGCAGTTCCTCGTCGTAGAGTAGGCCTTCCGCGGGCATATCGCCGATCCGCATCTCGTACAGCCAGTCGTTGATCACATAGTCGCAGGCCACATTCCAGAGATAGGGATCCCGGCCTCGGTAGCGCTCGTGGTGGCAAAGTCCGGCGTGCAGGTATTCGTGTGCGAGGACAAACTTCCATTCCTCGCGATTCAAGCCACAGGAGGGGCTGGAGGTAGACGGGATGTGTCATTATGGAAGTGGTGGTGGTTTATAGAATATTTATCGATTCTTCACGCTTTCTTAATTGCAAGAATACGGCATGTCTGGTACCCTATGATATACGATGATACAGATCCTCTTCGGGATCTGATTCCACGCAGCAGAAATGATAATCAAACCTAGCGTTAGCAAATGAATGGACTGTGGAGTGTTGACACTGATATGCAGATATGCTATATATAGCATACAAAGGAGGTATTGTGCCGAGATTTCAAGTTGATTTTTACAGAAATATTGATGGGAGCAAGCCGGTTGGGCTATTCATTCGGAGCCTTACCGTTAAGATGAAGGCAAAGGTTGTAGCGGATCTGAACCTACTGGAAGAGTACGGGAATCTAGCCAGAGAGCCGCTTTCAAAAGAGCTTGAAGACGGGATATTTGAACTTCGTACAATAGAAGGATCGGATATTGTGAGAATCCTGTATTTCTTTGACAGAGACAGAATAATCATTGCGACAAACGGATTTGCCAAAAAACAGAAAAAGACTCCGATGGGAGAAATCGAACTGGCGAAACAAAGAAGGCAGGACTATCATACCAGAAGAAGGGCGGGAACATATGAGTGATGTAAGGGATTTGACAGAGGAATTGATGCTTGATCCGGAATTCCGGAAAGAGTATGAATCGCTGCAGCCGGAGATGGATATAAAGAGAGCCATATTGAATGCCCGTATCCGCGCGGGCATGACGCAGACGGAACTGTCAAAAAAAAGCGGGATCAGTCAGGCGGATATAAGCCGTTTGGAAAACGGAAGCAGAAATCCCAGCATAGCACTGCTTAAGCGCCTGGCAAATGCAATGGACAGCACGTTGAAGATTGAATTTGTGCCGAGAAAAGCATGATTTGGGAGAAACTGATATGTTGAATGAGAATGTGTATAACCACCTGAAAGACAAGGGATTCGCGGAACGCATCACGGAGCATGCGGAGATCATCGACACCGTGGAGCACGCCGCGCAGCAGATCGGTTGCAGCGAGGCGGAGATCGCGAAGACGCTGTCTTTCCTCGTGGATGGGAAGCCGGTGATCGTGGTCATGGCCGGTGATGGACGGGTGAACAGTTCCAAATTCAAGGCGCAGTTCCACACGAAGCCCTCCATGATTCCGCGGGATCAGGTACAGGAGCTGACCGGCTTCGCCCCGGGCGGCGTGTGTCCGTTTGGCGTGGACAGCAGCATCCCCGTATGGCTGGATATCTCCATGAAACGCTTTGAACTGGTCCATCCTGCAGGCGGGAATGAGTACACCTCAGTGCAACTGACCCCGGAGGAACTGGAACAGGCCTCGGATGCAACGGGATGGTGCGATGTCTGTAAGGGGTGGGAAGATTGAATTTCAGCATAACAGAACATACGGAGAATTAGAACCGCCGAATATTGTGGAGTAAAATGGGAGCGAAAAAAGGGGGGACGTCATGCTTAACTATGTGATCGTCGGATCGGGCTACCGGTCCGAGTACTATGGCCGTATCGCCGCGGCTTATCCGGAATTGTTTCATGCGATGTTTCTGTGCCGCTCCGCGGAAAAGTGCAGACTGATCACTTCTCATACGGGAGTCCCTGCCACAACAGATATAAATGAGGCGCTTCGATTCTCTCCTGATTTCGTCGTGATCGCTGTAGACCGGGAGCATATCGCGGATGTGACGGAGGAGTGGGCAATGCGCGGCATCCCCGTGGTCGCCGAGACACCGGCCGGTTCCTCCATGGAGAAACTGATTCGCATCTGGGAACTGCACGAGAAGACAGGTGCAAAGATCGTCAGCTGCGAACAGTATTTCCGCCATCCTTTGCTCATGGCCGGTTTCGCGGCTGTGGCAGACGGCATGCTGGGGACTCCGGTGAGCGGTTATCTCTCGCTTGTGCATGATTATCATGCGGCAAGTCTTCTCAGACGGATGCTCCTGACACGGAACGAAGCCTATGTGCTGCACGGAGAACGCAGGAGCACACCGGTCACGGAGACGGATTCGCGATACGGTGCATTCTACGATGGTCACACGGGGCAGGAAGTGCGTGATGTCGTGCACATTTCCTGGGAATCCGGGAAAACGGCTGTCTATGATTTCGCGCCGACAGAATACCGGACCTATATCCGGTCCCGCCATCTGACCGTGCGTGGAGATCGGGGAGAGTGGAATGACCGCATGCTCTATCATCTTGACGCGGATTTCAATCCGCAAAAGACGCTCCTCATGCCGAAGATCCCGGAGAGATACCGGCAGCTGGATACCCAGTCACTGCGCGATATCCGCAGGACCTGGCAGCCGGAGCTGCAGCTGGATACGCAGTCGGACGAATTCGCGATAGCATCAATCCTGCTCGATATGGCAGAGTATCTGGAGGGCGGAGAGATCCCGTATCCCCTTAATGAAGCACTGGATGACGCCCTGTTCTGGCTGCTTGTTCAGGAAGCCGTGAAAAACCCGTGGAAGGAGGTAAGCATGCCGCAAATGCCGTGGCATGCATGATGGAATGATACGAACACTTTATCTCGCCGGCGGATGCTTCTGGGGCACGCAGAAATTCTTTGATCAGTTTGAAGGTGTCCTGCGCACGGAGACCGGCTATGCGAACGGAGCAAGTGCGGATCCGACCTATGAACAGGTCTGCGCGGACAGCGGCCACGCTGAAACCGTTCGTGTCGAGTATGACGATGCTGTGCTGAGCACAGCACAGCTCGTCACCTACTACTTCATGGTCATCGATCCGATAAGCGTCAATCGCCAGGGCGGCGACACCGGGATCCAGTACCGGACCGGGATCTACTACACCGATGAAACACTGCTCCCTGCGATCCGTGAGGTCTATGACGCCAAAGAACGGGAATTGGGACAGAAGCTCGCCGTGGAACTTCTCCCGCTGCAGAATTTCTACAGCGCGGAGGAATACCACCAGAAGTACCTCGATAAGAATCCGGGCGGGTATTGCCATATCCCGGCGGCGATGTTGCATATGAAACGATAATGTGCTTAGTATCAGAACAGATTTAATTCTGCTCCGATCCCCACCAATTTGGTGGGGATTTTCATGTTCTTGAGGCGATATAGTACACCTGAAGATCACGTGGCGTGAGAATTACGTAAACACTCATAGGACGCAAGACAGGGACATGAATGTGTGGTAAAATCAAGATGTTTGGCTATTCTTACAGGAGGAGACAACAGTGGCTGACCGATTCTATATAAATCCCGATAGTGACATACTGACTAATCTGTTGGATTTTGTTGGAAATTTTGCTGTACAGAGTATCTGCGGCCGATTCAGCCCGTTTGAAGCGGCACAGGATTTGCTCACAAAAGGACATTTCGACTATAACAAGATGCTGTCCTTTGGAGACATCACCTGGGATACTGTTTTTGCAAAGATGAAGACGGTCGAGTTCTCCAGCGTCCATAGTGAATCCGACAAGGAACCTCGTGATATGGGATTTTACATGGATTATGCAGATATGATCCATGATATGGATGCAGATGCGCTCGTGAATCAATTCGGCGAGATGAGTGTTGCCGTATCCGGATGGATCTGCCTGGAGATCTGGGAACATGTAAAGGAGCAGATCCTGCCGGTTTTGACACAGGGGACAGACATCAAAGCACTCTTAAGTGAACTGCGGACAAAGATCGCTCCGATCGTTACGGAGGCGATCAAAAAGTATTATACGGAAGATCCGGCCAATATCGCAGATGAACTGAAGCGGTTGTTTGATCAAACCAGTGATGTGTTTGAAAAGATCGAACATGATGAAACGGCCTTCTTTAAGGTAATCTACGCTTCGTTGGTCAAAGGTACGGAGGTCATGATCTGTAATCCGGAGTATCTGCAGCTTGGTGACAGGATCAGATCAGCGGTGAAGTACTATGCCTCCGGGGTATCCGTGACGATCGGAGATAAGCTCTCCGCGAAGATCAGCCCCAAAGACTTCGCCCTGATAGAAAAGCATGCTCCCGGCGTGATCGAATACATCCCTACGCTCATCAGCATGGTCGTCACATGCGCGATCGTGATCAGCGTTGACAAGAATCCGCTGCTGATCGCACTCACCGATGAGTTTAATCAGGTTCCCACGATCACCGGCAATATCGCATTGTTCAGGGAAAATGCGGCCGCTTTTGAACAGATGGCCGCAGAACTGGCAAAGATCGATCTTGAAGAATTAAAGCGGACCATCGAGGGATATGATCATCTGGTAAAAAACATGGAATCCATCGATGATCCGAAAGAATTGAACAAGGTATTACTTGCTTATTACAAAGATAACAACAAAGAACTGCCCTGGGGAAACCGTTCCCTTGAAGAGCATTGGGCAGACAAGAACAGCAGACTGGTAATCAGATAAGGAGGAAAGCATATGCCTTTACCGGTGATCTTGATCGCGGGAGCTGCGATCGCAGGAGCAACAGGTGTGGTGAACGGTGCCACCGGCGCCAAGAAAATGGTTGAGACAAAAGGGGAACAAAAGGAGATCGCCAAACAGCATACGCGCAATACGAACAATTATGAGATCCGCCTCAGCGTGGCAACGCAGGCCATGGATACACTCGGTGAGGCGGAGATGCAGGTGCTGGCGGACTTCAGTGAGTTCTCTGATGTGATCGAGCAGATCGAGAACCGGCCGGAATTCGGAGAGATCATCCGGGATGATTTCCAATTGCCGGATCTGACGATCAATGACATCAAAGAAATCTCTGTCGGTGCGATTGCGGTCGTAGGAGGTATGGGAGGCGTGGCTGCCGGCACATTCGGCGGATTCGCTGCTGCCGGTGCCACAACATCTGCGGTGATGGCGCTTGGCACTGCCTCCACAGGGACAGCGATCGCTTCGTTATCCGGCGCTGCGGCTACCAATGCCACGCTTGCCGCACTTGGCGGTGGCGCGATTGCGGCAGGAGGCGGCGGAATTGCGCTCGGTACAACGGTGCTCGGTGTCACGACCGCAGGCGTCGGATTGATGGTTGGCGGAATCATCTTCCATATCACAGGTTCCACATTGAAGAAAAAAACGGAAGAAGCGAAAGATGCCGTTGACAAAGAAACGGAAGAGGTCGAGAAGGTCTGCTTTTATCTGGAAGAACTGTCCAATGTCGCGACAAATTATTATGAGGCGGTGAAAGCGGTTAAGCGGATCTATGATAAACATTTTGCGAGGCTGCAGTATACCGTACTTGTTGAAGGAAAGAAGGACTACCGGACCTTTACGGAAACGGATAAACTGGCATATTCCAATACCGTGCTGCTGGTCGGGATCCTCTACGATATGCTCAAGGTGAATCTCGTCAACGAGCGGGAGGATGATCTGAATGAGATCAACTACATCGCCATGCATGACAGCATCGATCAGGCAGCGAAGTATATGAGCAACGATCCGCTGGCCAACGAAAGAGTGAAAGAGACGGTCTCTCGTGATCTCAAGAAGCAGGCCATTGATTTCTCTGTATATGATCTTCCTGAGGAAGAAGAAAAAGAAGGCGTTTTGGATCAGATCGGCAAAGGGATCAGCGATGTCCAGGCTAAGGCTGCGGACAGTTGGGAGAAGATGTCTCCACAGTTGAAAGAGGGCGCCGAAAAGACCGGCAAGATGATGTCGCAGTTTGCCGGGATGGCGAAGGATGCTGCAAGCAAGGGTGGAAAGAGCCTGAAGGATAAGATTGAAAGCGCCAAAAAAGCAAAGCAAACACAGAAAGTGTCGGTCGGTGGCAAGAATCTGCTGATCCCGTCATACTACAAGAGGGTTGAATCCCGACCGGATGATCCGGCTGGTTCAGTCTCATTTATGTACAGAACAGATAATTCCTTAGATTTTGTTATGCTGTACCCGGTTGAGGCATCTGAATCGCTCCCCCGCGATACAGAAAACCTGAGAGCGGGGATCAGAGAGTATCTGTCTGAAAATCAGGGATTGATCTATGCAGAGGCAGATGCTGCGTGTGCCTGCAGTATCATCAAAACACTGCGCCAGCCGTCAGGAGTGCAGTATACATTGACCTGTCAACTCTTCTATGAAGATATGATCATCCAGGTACAAGGTTTCTTCGAGGAAGAAGGCACAACCGGTGTCAGAGAGACTGCGGTCTTTGAAATCTGCCGTCGGGAAAATTTGGTGGGCGCTCCGAACAATCCGGTCGCCGGCTGGGTCGCCGATCCATATGATCCATTCGTTACGGAAGGGGCTCTGATGAACCAGTCGGAGAAGGAAGAGTATGATGCGATGTTCCCGGGATTCCCACTGACGGTGTGCAGGGAGTTTGTGGGAACGATAAGAGAGGTTTGATTGGAATAAGCCTTATAAACGGATCGCGAGGTGCATAATGCCAAAAACATCCACACGGGAAAACAAAAATGCGTACTTCCTGAAGCGGGAAGAACTAGGCCTTACGCGTGAGCAAGCCAGTGAGATGCTTGTGACGATCGCGTCGGACCGTATTGAGAAGATTGAGAATGAACGACTGATTCCGCGCCCGGACGAAATAGTTACGATGGCGGACACATATAAAGCACCCGATTTATGCAATTACTATTGTGTGAATCAATGTCCGATCGGGAAGAAGTATGTCCCGGAAGTGAAGATCAAGGACTTGACGCAGATCATTCTGAAGATGATCGATTCCCTGAATGAAGCGCAGGATAGTCAGCGGAGACTGATCAATATTACATCTGACGGTATGATCGATGATGATGAGATTGATGATTTCGTGGACATACAGGAAAAATTGGAAAAGATTTCTATTGCGGTGGAAGCGCTTCGGTTATGGTCCGAGCAGATGAAGGCGAACGGAATGATCGATATGGAAAAGTATGAAAAGCGAAAAAACAGGAATTCATAGGACTCATCGGACCATAAACGACAGCACCTTCTTTCGAAAGAGAGAAGGTGCTTTTATTTTGCTCTGAGAAGAGAAAACAGGTTGTCATCTTGCTAATACAACCGTTTATTCGATTTCCTGCACAGGCTATGATTGACATATACAAAAACAAAAGAGGAGGGAGAACAGATGAGGCCTCAGGAAAGAATCGCAGCGATCAAGATGTATAACAGGGAAAAAGAGAATCCCGTATTTGTAAGAGAGATAGGAGTTACGACAGCAATGATCGTAACGGAAGCGGCAGTCTGTGGAATAGTACCCGGGGCATTGCCGATAATCACAGGAGCAGCGGCAGCAGTTTCGACAGGAAAAGCACTGCAAGGGGCTAGTAAGAAACGGAAGAAGGAGGTTCGGCATGAGTCATTATGTGATGATCGATCTTGAGATGGCTGCAGTACCAAAATGCCAGAGACATGGTTTTCCGATACGACAGGAGATCATTCAGATCGGAGCAGTGTTGATGGATGAGTCCTACGCCATAGTAGATACATTCAACAGCTATGTGCGCCCGGATGTTGCGAGGATAAACAATTTCATCAAAGATCTCACCGGGATACACGGCAGGGATGTCTCGGGAGCGCCGAGTTTGCAAACGGCTCTTAAGTGGTTTATTGAATGGCTGCCTGCAGATGTGACGGCTGTGTCCTGGAGCACAAATGACAAGAAGCAGTTCCGTGATGAGATAAAGCTGAAAGCCATCAGCATTGACGGTATGGATGAACTCTTGGACAACTGGATTGACTGCCAGCCGATGTTCGCGGAAAGAATGGGCAATAACCGCGCGTACCGGCTCTCAGAGGCGCTTGTGGCGGCAGATATAAATACGGTTGGTCAATCTCATAACGGACTGGATGATGCATACAATACTGCATTGCTATTCGGGAAGATGATGTCGGATAAGGAGTTCGAACTCAATCCTTACTTCGAAGCGGCAAGTGATCCGTCGGAATC
>JAEEGL014085466.1_pt1 | contig 12364 bp, 7 predicted proteins | sample 9134231 | NCBI WGS metagenome assembly JAEEGL01 (sample SAMN16246548, study PRJNA631951) | gut metagenome | biome: gut microbiome; feature: rumen; material: fiber-attached | host: Bos | place: Iran: Karaj | collected 2018-10 | reverse complement strand
TAAACTTTTAAGTAATGTAATTCGAGCAAAGTCAACAACGAAGCAATTTAAAGCTGATTTATCCAATCTTGAAGAAATTATCAATAAAAGAATTCCTGAAATTTGGAAAGGGAACGCGCCGGAAGATATTTTTGAATTGTATTCTGACTTTAAAGCAGAATATGAAAGATTCAGGGATTTTATACTATATGACAAATTAATAGGGAAAAATATAGTAGCGTTAGGTGGCGGTTTTTCAAGTGGTAAATCCAGCTTTCTAAATGGTTTAATGGGAAAATCAGTTCTTCCTTCTGACATAGATCCTTCAACTTCTGTACCAACATATATTGTGAAGGGTAACCAACATGAAGTGATTGGTATCAATGTTTTTGATTCAAAAGTTAAAATGCAACCAAAAGATATTAAAAAGGTAGCTTACGGCTTTGGAGAGATTGAAAATGATGATGATGTTAAAATAACTGATGCAGTTACATTAGGTCATATTTTAGAAAGCATCTTTTTCTCAACTACTCTGCACACTTATGACAATATTGCGTTTTTAGATACTCCGGGCTATTCAAAAGCTGACTCAGAAAAATATAGTGTTAAAACTGATGAACAAATAGCAAGAGGTCAGTTAAATTCAAGTAATTATATTTTGTGGTTTATTCCTGCAGAAAGAGGAACTATTAATGTTACAGACATAGAGTTTATAAAAACACTACGCAGGGATATTCCGAAATTGTTTGTAGTTAGTAAGGCCGACAAGAGGGGATTTTCCGCTTTAACGGAAACCGTAAAAGAAATAAAAGATAAATTGGAATGGGCAAATATTGATTATATTGATGTAATAGTTTTTTCCAGTAAAAAAGATCAAGTTGATGACAAGGAAAGTATAACGCTCTTAGATAATGATTTAATGCGATTAAAAAACCAATTCGAAGAGTGGAACCAACAGCAATACCATTCAAATTTTGCTAAAAATTTTAAACGATTATTTGTCAGGCTAAAGGATTACTATGAAGAAGAAATAGCAGAAAAGGGTCTTGATGTTGAACGACTGAATAAATCTCTTTTGTATCTTGATAATAAAGATGTGTTAGAGCCATTACGGGTAATGGTTAGAGAAAAGAACAGAAATGTTGTTGAATTAAAGAATATTAACCAAAAATTAAAAGAATTGCAGAAGTCTTTCTTTACTGAAATAAAGTTGATTTCTGATATTGTTGGCATAGAAATGCCGGAGCCTTCCGAAATCGATCTTATAACAGAAGACATTAGAAATCCATTACAGGTATTTGAAGAATATAATAAAAATAATGGAATTAAAATCGAAGCTGGTTTGAGCGATTTGTTACAGGAAGAGTTTTCTGATATCAAGCCGGTTATTAATACGTGCCCTGGCGGGAGTGAGTATAAGAATGAATTATTAAACATCCTTTTAGAAAACTGTAATGTTAAACCAGAAGATATTCGCATTAATGATATGTTTAAAAAAGAATAGATTATAAAACGAGGCGTTGGGACTATGATGGAAGATTACAGGTTGATTAACTTAAGTAATGAATTATCATATGAAACAATGACAGATACTATAGATATACTTGAATACCCTATCAACAATGAATTATTAGCCAACAGTACAGAAGTTGTAAAAAATACTTATTTAAAGTTGCTGGGAGTTGTGTTGTGGCAGGCTGAAGAAGTGAATGAGTATCAGCAGGCTATGTTTAAAGGAATCATTGCTGGTGCAAATGTTGATTATGAAGCTGTTGATTTTTTGAGAAAGGCCAGGCAGTTTGATGAAAATGATATAAAAACTTTTGTTGAAGTCTGTTGTGAAAAGGCCTTGCAATTCAGATTTGTATTAGATTCCATTATATTGAGCTGCTTAAGTAAGGATTATAAAAAACAATTTAAGCTAATAATTGAGTTTTGCAAGATACTAAAAGTTAAAGATAATGAAGTGGAATTTCTTTCTTCAATGGCTAAAGCGATTGTTAAGTTGGATTTGTTGTTGTACGCAAATATATGTTGTGAGAAAAATAAACCTTCCACAATTACAGATAAAGTATTCTATGGATATTACCTAATTTTACAATCTTATGTAATGGAGACTGAAAATACAACAGTTATTCAAGGTTTTGATTTTAACACAGAACCAGTAGAGGTAGACAAAAAGTGTAAAAAGAAAGGAAGCCTAGCATTAATTAATATTGATTTATCTCCGTTACTTGTTAAAAGATATATGTTAACTGACAAAGATTGTATTATACTATCTGGTTGCGAAGTTAAAAATGTTGAATGCCCGTTAACAATAAAAAACACTAAAAGCATACTAATTATTAACTCAAAATTTATCAATCTTAATCATAAAGCATTAGTCTTTGAATCAGTAGGTGATGTGCAAATAAAAAATGTCGAGTTTAACAATTGCTTTAGTATTCTTTCTGAGAGAGCTATCATAGATGGATTTGCTAAGCTAACGATTTCGAGAGCTATATCGGAAACTTTAAGGACAAAAATCAGGGATGTCGATATTTTTACTAGCGGTGTTGTTTTATCCGAAGGAAACAATATTGAAAGCATGATTCTAGATAATTGTTACTTTGTTTCTTGCGGTATTTTATTTACAGACTCTAGTTATGGTTGCAATGGGTTTCTGAGCTTATGTCGTGCTTATAGGGTTGAGTTTAGGCCGCTTATTACTAATATTACCTGCAATCTTCGTAATTGTGTTTTTGAAGATTGTTTTTTCGGGTCAAAAGGTTGGAATAGTGGTGAAATGCGCATGTTTTCTAAAGAATCTGAACAATTTAATTGTGAATTTAAAAATTCGCCAAATTTTAACTAGACTTTATAGTAAATTACTCTTAAGCAAATTGAACTACTTAAGAAGTACATGTAAATCATAAATTAATGGGAGATTTGTATTAATTGATATGAAAACGATTAGTGAATTACAGCAAGAGATAAGAAGTATTCAAAAAAGCATTCGGTTGTTGGATAGCCGTTTAAAATCATTGGATGATGAGATGGCTAATTTCAAAGAAGTTGCTCAAGAAAATTCGCTGTATCAGAGAGTTTATGAATTAGCGAAGGGAATGCCTGTTATTAAGCATCCGCTTATGCAGGAAAATCAGGTAGTCAAGAATAATTATTTCGCAATTCTTATTATGATTGCAACTTTGGAGGATTCCATAAATGAGAACCAATTATTATTCCTACAGAGAATTATAATGGATGACCCCTATAACAAATGGTTAAACCATTATGTAGGACAGATTAGGAAATTAAAGCCGGAGAATGTGGTTTATAATTGTGAAGAAGCTGTTAAAAAGAATTTGGCAGAACAACTTTTGCTTGACTTACTTATCATTGCGAATTTAAGTCATGCAAAAAGTGATAAAACTTTTGAGTTAATTGCACATATAGCGGCATTTTTAGGTATTAATAAAGACACTGCTGGTCACATAAGTGCGATTGCAGTAACAGTGCTTACGCAAAATATAGAAAAATATCCATGTCTTACAAATAATGAAAAATCTGGCGAACAAAACAAACTTATTTTAACGGACCCTACAATTCGACTGGCTACCGCAATTGCAAAAAATTTGACAAAAAAGTTATTTGGAACAATAAACTGGGATACTCCAAAGTCATCACTACAATTTGCATTCTATGAAATAGTGGTAGAAGATAATAAAAAATTTGGCTATTATTTAAGTGAATTGCCAGAATGGAAAGATATTGTTAAAAAAGCCACGAAAGAAAAAGAAAATAATTATGGCTATCAAAAGACTACAACTATGGAAACGGATATAAAAACACCTTCGTGCAGTGCCCGTGAGCTTTCTGATATTTATGCTAAAGCTTATGCTTATGAAATGGGCGCAGGCGTGAAAAAAGATAAAAATATGGCTATGTGCTTGTATAGAAAAGCAGCAGAATTAGGACATGCGGCTGCTATAGCAAAAGTCCGTTGTGAGGACAGTTTGATAAAAACAGACTTTAAGATACCTTCACTTAATAACAAAAAAGCGTCTGATATTTATAGGATGGCTTATGATTATGAAATGGGGATTGGGCGGAAAAAAGATAAAAATTTTGCTATGTGTTTGTATAGAGAAGCTGCAAAACTAGGTTATGAACCGGCTATTGCAAAGGTTCATTGTGAGGACAGTTCATTCTGAAGCTGATAAAAGTTCTTTGGTGAATGATTTCATTGTGAAAGGATGTGAAATTTTGTCATTAACGGATTTGCAAGTTGAACTACGATCTATTGAAGAACATATAGAAAGACTTTATGTTGAGATAGAAACTATGAAGCCTAAGTCAGTTAAGGAAGAACAGAAAGCTTTTCTTAAAATTACAAGACAGGCAAAACAATATCCTATAACAGTTGAATCGTTAAATTTAGCGTCTCATAGTCAAAAAATGCTTTTTATCAGCGTTTTAGCACATATTATATCTATAGACGAGGACAATCTTTATGAAAAACTTTTATATCTTTGCCGTATTTCTTATGGCTGCGGACTTAGATTTGATGCGGCAGAAATTTACAAAGTAGGTTTAAAATTTGATGAAGAAGAAGTTGGACGTATCAATGAGGAATTAACGGAATTACGGTATGTTTTATTAGTAGAAGCATTGATAGTAGCGAACGTAACAGGTAAGGCTTCTTCTATAATTCTGTCTGAAATAGCAGAAATTGCGACATTATTAAATTGTAACAGGATGGAATTACAGACAATTTCACAAGTTGCAAAAAGTAAACTGACTCAAAATCTGGACTTATTACATGAATTAAATATTACCAAAATTGTTAACTTTCATAATGTGTTTGATGATTACATACCACATGAGTGGATTGTTAAACAAAGAGTAGCTTGTTGCGTTCCGGTTTGTTTGGAAGGACATTTTAAGGGGGAGTATAACTTTTCTCCAGTGATTAATTATAAAGCCGTAATTGTAAAACAATGGAAAAACTTTAATGATATCGTTAAAAAAGGAGATGAGATTTTTGGTTGTCAACGCCCTGTGAGTAAAAGAGCCAAGAAAAAAGAATATTACATTGTTAAAGCACCAAAATGCGGGAAATTATTTATGGTTGACTATCGTGTAAAAAGCGAAATACAAAATAAAAATGCAAATAATAAGTATGACACATACAGGGCTGTGTATGTGGTTTCGTATTTTGATAATTATAATAATTTTTGTGAGTGGCTAAAAACAAAAACCAAATTAGATATCGTCAATATATATAGGGCTAAGGAGGGTTGATTATGGCATTTATAAACGATAATGCAAATAGTTTTGATTCTTTTTCTAAAGAGGTTGAACAGATTGTTTTAAATATTGATGGGCATGCAAAGAAAGAAGATATTGATGTACTAAACAAGCTTATAGCTAACTTTAAAATGAAAACGAAAGATTTTTATAGGGAAAATCGGAAGCTCAATATTGGTGTAATAGGCCAGGTCAAAGCTGGAAAGTCGTCTTTTTTAAACGCACTCCTGTTCGGAGGAAAAGAAATCTTACCCAAAGCATCTACACCTAAAACCGCAACATTGACAAAAATGGAGTATTCTGAAAAGAACATTATTCAAATAGAATACTATTCAAAAGACGAATGGAATGTGATAGAAGAGAACTCCAAAATAAATATGGAGAGCGAAACATATTCTTCTGCCCGTGAACTTGTTGAAATGATTCAGAAGAATGGAATTAATCCTTATCCGTTGCTTGAAAAGGGGAAAGATATTATAGAATTTGCTGAATATGATGAATTAATATTGGGCTTAAATGATTATGTTGGGGAGGATGGAAAATTTACACCGGTAGTTAAATCTGTAACACTATATTTAAACAAGGAAGAATTTAAAGGGATATCTATAGTTGATACTCCCGGTTTAAATGACCCTATCGCTTCAAGAACAATCCGGACAAAAGAGTTTATGGAAATTTGTGATGTTGTATTTTTCCTTTCCCTTTCTAGTTACTTTCTGGATCAGAATGATTGGACATTATTATCCAGCCAATTGCCACAAAAAGGCGTCAAAAAATTGGTGTTGGTGGCAAGTCAGTATGACAGTCCAATCAGAGATCTTCTAAATAAGCCGGATGAAGATGATATATTCGGAGATGATGAGAATTCTACTGACAGTATTCCTGTCGCCTGCAAGATGGTTGAGAAAAAACTAAAAAAACGCGCCAAGCTCATGACAGGGAAATACATTGAAGAATTGAACATACGTCATTCTTCTGATGCATTAAAGGAAGTTATTAAGCAATGTGAAAACCCTATCTTGGTTTCGTCTATGGCATATAATATGACAAAAAAGAAACCGTCAGAGTTTACAAAAGAGGAAAGAAATCTTGCTAATGCTTTAAAACCGTATTCTAAAGAATTACAATCTGACTTGAAGTTAGTTGGTAATTTTGAAGATATAAAAGCTGTCTTTAACAGCGCGGTTGATGAAAAAGAGAAAATTTTAATAGAGAAAGCAAAAAGTTTTGTGCCTAATGCGCAGGAAGAATTAAAAAACATACTTGTTAAATTCTTGGAAAGAACAAGCAAGCGCATCCAAATTCTTGAATCTAACGATCAAGCACAGCTTTTAGATAAAAAAGAAGCGGCAGAAAAACAGATGGGTACAATTAAATCAGATATAGCCACTGTTTTTGGTGATTTAAACAATACAATTGAAACAGAAAAAATGCGTGGCATTCATGAATTGCGTGAAAAAAGTAAAGAAAACCTTAATGTTAAGGAACGTACTGGTACTATAATACGCAAAGATTCATATACAGTTGATGATTCTTCTTGGTGGAATCCGTTTTCATGGGGAGATAGCCATGAAGAGTACTATACCTATGAAGAACATTATCAGTACTGTATTGCTGCGGACGCAATCGAAGTTTTGAATCAATACACATTGGAGGCTTCCAATGTAATTGAAACTGTATTTACAAATGCTATTAAATTGAAAGAATTTAGAAGGTTGCTCCTTGATGTAATAATGAATAATTTCGATATGGGGAGCGAGAAGTTCGATGTATCGTATTTTAGATCAATTGTTGAAGAAACTGTTAACAGTATTGAATACCCGGTTTTCAAAATTGATATAGGTGATGACGTCAACAATATAACAACGCATTTTACCGGTGAAATTACAAGTGCCAAAGAAAAAACAGCTCTTATTACTTCATTAGGCCGGGCGGTTTTAAGTGTTAATAATAGATTAATTGAGGAATTTGATAATAAGGTTCAAGTATTTAAAAAGGCAATGACTAATAACAGTCTTATTATACAAGATAATCTATTAAAAAACATTTCCGCTGAATTTAAGTTACTTCTTGACGAGTGTGATAATAAAAATAAGGAAATTGCCGGTTATAAAGAATATGAAAAGATTTTGGAAAATGAATTGGAAAAGTTGAAGTAATATTAATTACGGAGGAGTTATGGGACAGAAAAAAGATGCTGTTGTATTAAAACAGGATGAGCTAAATAAAGAATTAAAAGGCTCTCTTGAAACTGCTACAGCGATTATCACTAAAAGCTATCTTGATAATCTTGAAGAATATGATATTGTTACGCCTTCAAGTGAGGAAGAGGAAGTTGATTTAGCTGAATGCGGAAACTTCTATAAATTAACTAAGCTTGTATTTAGCAAAGAAGAGAATTTTTTAAATAAGCTAACGACCATCGTAAATGTTGCATCTGTCATTGATTGCAGCATAGCAACCATCATTAGAAGTAACGGAAGTGAAATTGAATACTATTTTGGGCTCGTTTCAAAGAATGTTGATGTTACGACTGAAAAAGGTAAACAACGAAGACAGTCTAATGCTGCTTCATTTAAAGGAGCTTTGGCAGGAAATTTAACAGGTTCGGATATTGATGAGATTTCAACGACAGGTGAAATTGAAGAATTAAAAACAGCTTTAAAAAGTGGAAAATGTTATTCATCGGTTTCTGGAATCGTTGCTTTACGTGATGAAGATGATAAAAGTGTCGAAGGCTATGTACAGGGAATAGAAAACTTAGTGGATTCATTAAAGGGACAGAAATATACGCTTGTAATGCTTGCAGATCCCATTGCTACTTCAAAACTGCAAATTATCAAGCAAGGCTATGAAATGCTTCATACCCAATTATCAAGTTTTGCGCGGAGCTCTGTTACTATTAATGAAAGTGATACATTATCCATTTCTAAATCCCGAACAGACGGTATTTCCAAAGGTATTTCTCAAGGAATTTCAATGACACAAAGTACTACAAAGACCAAGGGAAAATCTTTTGGTCTTAGTGCCAGTGGTGGTATTAATTTTATTGTATCTGCCAATTTAGGAATTAATGGGGGTTGGAATTGGGCTACATCTGAAGGAATAGCTAAACAAGAAAACTCTACAGAAAATCAGCAATTTAACAAACAAGTGACTGGTACCCATGGAACTGCTAAAGCGAGCGGAAAAAGTTTGCAACTAAATTATGAAAATAGGTCTGTTAAAGCGCTTTTGGATAAAATAGACAAACATCTTGAAAGACTTGACGAATGTGAAAGTTTTGGCGCTTTTGATTGTGCAGCCTACGTAATTGCGGAAACGAGAGATACAGCTCTTACCGTTGCCAGTAACTATAATGCATTAATGCGTGGAAAAGACTCTTGTGTTCAGGCTTCCCATGTTAACTTGTGGTATGAGAGTGAAGATGTAGAGAAAATAGGGGTATACTTAGGTGCTTTGGCTCATCCAAGGTTTTATCAAACAAAAAAAGGAAAGGAAGAGATTATTGTCACACCAGCCTCAATTATAAGTGGTAATGAACTTGCTATTCAGATAGGATTACCTAAAAAATCCGTTGCGGGTGTTACTGTTATCCCTATGGCTGCTTACGGACGTAACATTGCAACGAGTAAAAGTTCTTCACTTGAATTAGGTTACTTATATCATATGGGTCACAATGAAGGTGAAAAAGGAAAAGAGCAGAAAGTAAATCTCGATATCGAGAGCCTTTCCATGCATACTTTTATTACTGGTTCTACTGGTTCTGGAAAGTCAACTACGATTTATTCTGTTTTAGAAAAATTAAAGAAACAAATAGTAAAGGAAACTAATAGTTATATAAAATTCTTGGTCATCGAACCTGCTAAAGGTGAATATAAAGATAGGTTTGGGAGTTATCCTGATGTCAAAGTTTATGGAACAAATTATCAAAAGATGCCTTTGTTGAGGATTAATCCATTCAGCTTTCCTAGTGACATTCATGTTTTAGAACACATTGACAGGTTGATAGAAATTTTTAATGTTTGTTGGCCAATGTATGCTGCTATGCCAGCCGTTCTTAAAGATTCCATAGAAAGGGCTTATGTTGTGGCTGGCTGGAATCTCGAAACATCAGAATGCAGGTATTCCGATAGTAAGGGGAATCCGCTATTTCCGTCGTTTGTCGATGTATTGGAACAGGTTAATACTACAATGAATGAATCGGCATATTCGGCGGACAGCAAGAGTGATTATAAAGGAGCGTTATGTACTAGGCTAAAATCGTTGACAAACGGGTTATATGGTCAGATCCTTACTAATAATGAATTAACCGGTAAAGAATTGTTTGACTCCAACGTTATTATTGATTTAAGTAGGACGGGTTCAAGCGAGACTAAGGCCTTAATTATGGGTTTACTTATTTTGAAGTTGCAGGAGTATCGGATGGCAAATGCTAAAGGTGGTAACGCCGCATTGAAGCATATTACGGTTCTTGAAGAAGCGCATAATATTTTAAAACGCACTTCTACAGAACAGACTAGCGAAGGAGCGAACGTCTTAGGTAAATCAGTTGAAATGCTGGCTAATTCAATTGCAGAAATGCGAACCTATGGTGAAGGTTTCATTATTGCAGACCAGGCTCCAGGCTTAATGGATATGTCTGTTATTAGAAACACAAATACAAAGATTATTCTTCGTTTGCCTGATGTTTCAGATAGAGAATTGGTTGGCAGGGCTGCCGGATTAAACGATGAACAAATTGTTGAGCTTTCCCGGCTTAAAACTTTTGTCGCTGCTGTTTATCAGAATAATTGGCTCGAGCCTGTTCTATGTAACATTGATACGAACTTTAAAAAGACTGATTCATATATTTACAATAGTAAAGACTTGTCGGTGGTTGATAAGAAAGAATTAATTCGTTTCGTATTTTTGCCTATTGAGAAAAGGAAAGAGTTAGACAGCAAATATGTAGATTCGTTAATTGATAATATTTGCAAATTATCAATTCCTTTGCAGACAAAAGTTTCTTTTATAAAATTTACAAAAACTTATGATGAAAAACAAGAGAAAGTACTTTTGGAAAAAATCATATATCACTTGTTCAATTCAGAAGTTGCTTTTAGCCTTGCAAAAGGTAAACAGGATAACATTGAAGAATGGTATAATTACATAAAAGAAGTGTTGGATCCAAGAATTACAGAAATGACAGAAGTTCGTCAACAAACCATTGTGGCAATTTTGACAAAAATTAAAGCTGAGATGGATAATAAATTTGAGTTTTTTAATGAGTTTATGAACAGTCCGTTAATCTTGATAGAAAGGAAGGGGTTATGATATGGAACATATGAATCGTGCCAGTGATGTTTCAGAAGTCCAAGAAACAAAAGATTCCGGCAAGAAAGAGCTTGAAAAGACTGCTCTCGATAATTATAATGCTCTTTTAGCGCGTAATGCTGTTGAAGGAGATAATTCTTCGACCCAGTCAAATGAAGCAAAAGCCGATTCGAACAAGAATAATTCTACTGAAAAAGCTTTTGAAACCACTGAAAAAACTCCAGATACTGGTACAAAGAAAAACGACGCTGAGCAAAATCCAGAGAATGAGAAAACGGTTACTCCAGACACTGTTGAGACAGAGGTTCAGGAACCTGATTATACCGACAAGAGAGAACCGAACAGCCGGTATGAATTAAATGGAAATATTTATGAAACGGATGATAATGGCCAGACCTATAAGAAAAATGGCAAATTATTGCCTAATGTCGAATATACCGTCAATGGAAATACCTATAAAACAGATGCACGTGGAAGGATAGTATCCTGTGATGCAAATCCTAAATATACAGAAGAAGGGCCACGGGATAATGAAAAGCAACTTGAGGCTGGTGGGGAAGAACGTAGAGTAAATGATGATGGAGGGCATATTGTTGCCAGGATTCTTGGTGGTGCTGAAGGCATTGAGAATCTTGTTCCCATGAGAAGTACAATCAATAGGGGCGACTATAAAAAGATGGAAAATGAGATAGCCAAGGCAAAGCAAGAAGGAAAAGAAGTAACTGTCAAAATTGAACTTGAATATGACGGTGATTCCGAACGGCCATCTAAAATTAAAGCCACCTATACAATTGATGGAAAAACGACTGTAGTAGAATTTGATAATGAAGAAAATTCCACTGAATTATTGGATTCATTGGAAGGTCAGATTAGTGAAGAAGATTACAATAGACTGAAAGAAGAAATTAATGACTGGAAAGAGGATGACGTTGATGTTTCTGTTACTTCGGTTAAAATTGAGTATGATGAAAATGGAAATCCTGTAAAAGTTACTGTAGGGATTTGTTATGATACGTTTGGCGTAAAGACGTATGAAACTTTTGAACCCAAAAAGGAGGCATAAAATATGAAGCCTGAAACAATGATGTATGAAAAAATTACGCAAATTGTTCCTGAAAATAGTGATAAGACCATATTTTTTGCATCAATAACTAAGACTAGTTATGAGGTTATTTTCTATTCTTTTATTAATGGTGAGCCCAAACAGTGCTATACATTGGCAGAAGAAGGGAAACTGGATGAAAATATGCTTGCAGAAGTTTTTGATTCAATGGTAAATATAATTCGAAGTTCAAAATTGTTTAAAGAGGATAAAATTAATATAGCTACCATAAGGTTTGATAAATCACAAATCAAGATGGACATGGAATATTATGAAAAAGACGTCCGAATGTTTAAAATTAAAAAGGAATGGCAACAAAAGAATATTTTTAAATAGTTTATGGAATTGAATATTTATGTCTATCTTCTACCCATCCATCACCACCAGCTTTCATGCCAGCGAGGGCGAAATGCTGGTGTATAAAGCGTTACAAAAACTGAATAACGAGTACAGGGTTATCCACTCTTACCGTTGGTTAGGAGATGAATCCCAACGCCGTAGTGAGGGCGAGGCAGATTTTCTGATCATCCATCCGGCGAAGGGGATTCTGTCTGTGGAAGTAAAAGCAGGTGGCGTGGCGTTCCGCGATGGCAACTGGATTCAGATTAACCGTAATACAGGTACGGAAAAGGTGATGGATCCGTTTGGCCAGGCAGCGGAGAGTCAGTACCGGGTGCG
>JAEEGL013034694.1_pt1 | contig 12364 bp, 6 predicted proteins | sample 9134231 | NCBI WGS metagenome assembly JAEEGL01 (sample SAMN16246548, study PRJNA631951) | gut metagenome | biome: gut microbiome; feature: rumen; material: fiber-attached | host: Bos | place: Iran: Karaj | collected 2018-10 | reverse complement strand
TTGGTGTGATTTATGTCATATATTTATAGAATATAAGAAATTAAAAATAGATGCTCATAATAAAAGTAATATTCATCTTCATAATCTTAATAGTAATAAAAAATATAATGATTATAAAAAAAAATATAATAACTACTGAAATGACTTAAATGAAAAAAATAATAAAAATTTTATAGGAAATAAAACACAACGTCTTCAAGAAATAAAAAGCTATAATGCATTTAATGAAGTAAAAAATGAAATAATTACAAGTAAAATAAATTCAAATAAAAAAGATAATTTACCAAAAATAAATTTAATTCCAAAAGAAAGAAAATGGGGAGTTTATTATGATACATATTATAAATTACCTTTTTATTATAATTATCAAAGTAAAGAAAGTGTTTGGGAAAGACCAAAAAGTTTTGATGGTAGTGAAAAAGAAATTAAATTAATTATTGAAGAAGGTGAAAAAATTGTAAAAGAAAAATTAAAGGATGAAGGTAAAATTGGAGAATGGGAATTTGTACAAGGAAAACAAAGTGTTTTTGGTATTAAAAAAGATAAATTTTTAGAAGAAGAAAAATTAAAAGAGAAAAATAATAAAAAAAGTAATCAAGAAATAATTGAAGAAAATAAAAAGAAAGATATTATATTAAAGGAAAATAATATGAGAAGAGAAATACAAGATAATAAAAAAAAATCTTTTATTTAAATAAATTTAAAAAATAAATAAAAATTATAATATAAAATAAATTAAAATAATTTATTTATAAATGTTTTAAATTTTAACTTGGATACTCGAATTAAAAATAATAAACTAGCAACTAATTATAATTACACATAAAACAATTAACTAATAAAAAAATCATACAAATAAATCAAACTGATTAAATAATAAACAATTAATTAATATACTCATCTAATTTAATAATAATAAATGTGATATTATCTGTTTGATTAGGATTTAATTTTAATAATTCACGATAAGTCATATTAAATATTTTTTTACTTACTTCTTCAGTATTTTTTCCTTTTTTATATTCTTTCTCTATTTTTTCACATAATTTCTGAGGATTAATATAATTCCAAAATCCATCAGTTCCCATAATAATAAAATTAATATTATTATTTAATTCAATTTTTTCTACTTCAGGAATTGCAATAACTGCCTGTTCATAATATGGAATATCATTATTATTTTTAAATGAAAAATCACCAATTGCTCTTGTTAAATTTAATATTCCATTTATTCTATTATTTATTATTTTATTTCCACTTTTTAATATTCTATTTTTTTCTTCTATTAAATTAATATGATGTTCTTTATTTAATTTAATTGCTTTTTTATTATAATACATATAACTTATACAATCACCTGCATTTGCAATATATAAATAATTATCTTTTAATAATATAATATTTGCTGTTGTTCCCATTTCAAATCCTATATATTCATATATTTCTTTATTTGATTTTTTTAATTTATAATTTTTATCAAAAAATATATCATTAAATTCAGTATTATTTTCACTATCAATAGTAGAAAGACTTTGAAATGATTTAATTAAAGAATTATTATCTCCATTTGATTTAATATCACATTCATTAATCATATTATCAATTTCAGGATTTTTTAATAAATCATCAAATTTAATAAAAGTTTCAATTAAACTTTCTTCAATTTGTCCTTTTTTATATTTTTCATTATTTAAAAGAATTTTTTCAAAATTTTGACAAACGAAATTTGAAATTAAATTTCCTCCATGACCATCAAAAACTCCAAATAAAGAAGAATTAGTATCAAAGTTTAATAATGCGATTGAAGCATCTTCCATATATTCTCTATAACATTGGGCTTCTATTTTTGAATATGATATTTTTGAATTATTTTGGGATGATATATTTATATTTTTTATTTGATTTGATATTTTTGAGGATGAATTGTTAATTGATTCATTAGACCCCATTTTTTATTTGATGGAAAGATATTTTTTTTATGTTATTTATAATGTTATTATTTCTTTTTGGTTATTGAAAAAATTTTTTTTTGTTTGTTTTAGAATTTTACATTATTATAATTTTAATTGATATTTTTATAAATTTTATTTATTAATTTAATAAACAAATAAATATAATAATTGTATAAAAAAAAATAATTATTTAAATAAATCAACTAATAAATAAGTAGATAATTTAAAAAAAATGAAGAAATGGCTTCCTGTGATTTCAAAAGAAGGAATAATGTTTTTTTTTGATAAATCAACTGGAAGTTGTCAATGGACATACCCAAAAGAATATAATTCAAAAACAAAAAAATATGAAAATATATATTTTAAAGATTGGATAAAATTAATAGATAATAATAAAAAAAATTATTGGAAAAATTCTAAAAATGGAATAATACAATATACAAAACCATCATCAACAACTTTTATTTTAGAAGCAGCATTACTTGATAATTTTGCTTTTATTGAATTATATTTTGAATATAATGGAGATATAAACTTTAAAGATAATCAAGAAAGAAATTGTTTACATTATGCTTGTATGAATGATAATGATAAAATGGTTAAATTATTAATTAAATTAGGATGTGAAATTAATAAATGTGATTATATGGGAAATACACCTTTAATTTATTCTATTATGTATCATTCTTATAAAAGTTTGAAAATTTTAATTGAATTTGGTGCTGATTTAAATATAAAAAATAAAAATGGAAATTCAATTTTACATTATGCAGTTAAGAATAAAAATCAAAAAGTAATTTTGTATTTAATTAATAATGGTTGTGAAATTGGAGAAAAAAATAAAAAAGGAGAATATCCAATTGATTGGGCTATTAAAGATAATAATTGGAGTTTAGTTAATATGATGACTAAGTTATCTAATGCTATTTATACTGAAAAAAATTATAATATTAATCAAGAAAATAGTAGTAGTAGTGATAGTGATAATGAAATTAATACTAATAAGAAAGTTAATAATGAAAATAAAAAAGTTAATTTGGATTTTTTTGATAATTTTTCACCTATTATTTTTGAAAGTAATAGGAAAAATAAAATTATTGAACAGAAAATTAATAATAAATTAATACATTTAAATATACATAAAGATAATTTTAAAAGTAAAAAGAAAGATAAAGGGAATATTATTAATCCTAAACTTTCTATTGATGATATTAATTTTTCAAGAAAAGATGATGAAGAAGATGAAAAAGAAGAAAAGAATATTCCATTAATTTTAACTAATAAAAATAATAATTTAGAAAAAGATGATGATAAAAGTATAGATAGTGATAATTTGAATAATTTAAAAGAAGAAAAAAATGTAAATATAAGTATTTTAAATGAAAATGAAAATAATTTAAATGAAGATAAAAATTTAAATTTAAGTATTTTAAATAAGAAAGATTTTAATCAAGAAAAAAATATCAATTTAAGTAATTTAAATTTAGAAAAAACATTAGAATTTCCAAATTTAAATATTATAAAAAAACAAATAAAATTTGATAATATTATTTCAACATCAAAGAAAATGAAAAATAAAAAACTATTTAATACTGATAGAAAAAATAATATAGATAATTCAATGATATCAAATGCAACAACATTAAATACAACAAATATATCAAAAATATCCCAAGTATCATCATATATAACAACAAATGTATATCCGATAATAAAAAGTACATCAGAAAAAATAAAAGATTACTTTTCAATTTTATATAATAAGTGTAATGTATGTAGTAAAAAACACACTCAAAAAATTTATAGAAACTTAAGTAAATTATATAATAATTTATATATTTATTATTTTAATCCACCTGATATTGAAAACCAAATTGAATATTTAAGATATTCAATTCAATTAGATTCTATTTTTAAAAATAATAATAACAATATAAATAATAATATTAATAATAATATAAATAGTAAAAATATTAAATTTTATTTGGGTAAAAATAATTATAAAAAAAAAAGAATTCATACAAATCCATATCAACAAAGAGAATTTAATAAATATAATAGAATTAAGAAAAAAAGAAAGAAATATTTTATATATTCAATTCCTAAATATATGTTTTTTAATTTCACAACTGGAAATTTTAATAAAAAAAAATTAAAATGTTTTACAAAAAACTATAATTCAAAATTTATAAAAATATTATTTTCATCACCTCTTATAAAAAATCAATTATATAAATTAAGAAATTTAAATAAAAATGATTTATTATTAACATCTTTAAACGAAAGTAAATTAGATGAATCAATAAAATATGATGCAATAATGACACATCATATTAGAAGTTTAACACAAACATTAAATTCAATAAATGAAAATAGTGAAATTAATACAAATACAAAGTACTTAATTCCAAAATTAAATTTATCTTTAAAAAAAAGAAATGATAAAGAAAATGATAAAGATAATGAAGAAGAAGAAGATGAGAAAGAAGAAAAAGAAATGATATCTACTAATAGATCAACAAATTCTGCATATGATCACATATTTAAATCTTTAAATAATATAAATAAAATTATTGATTGTGCTACTTCCCAAAGAAAAAAAAAAGAGAATAATATTGATAAAAAAGAAGAAAATTGGGATAATTTAGAAACTTCTTTAATGAATAATAATAATAATTCTACTATTACATTTAATAATGATGAATGTGATTTAGAAAATATTTTAAAAGAATATAATTTCCAATTAAATATGCTTAAACAAAGAGAAGATGAGAAAATGGAAAATTCAATTTCTATTTCTTCTAGTTTTTTTAGTATAATTGATAAAAAATAATGAATTATTATTATATATTAGCATGTTAATTTGATGTATATATATTTTTAATTGATTATTTATAAATAATATAATTTAAAATTATTTTTTAATTTTTTACAAACTTAAACTTTAAATATAAGATAAATTATATTCAATTTGTTAAAAAAATTTTCTATATATGGTTTTTTTACATACAATATTAATAATTAATAATTTATTAAAAATATATTTTCTTATGATAAATAATATCAAGCTTTTTCATTCATATCAAAAAAATATTTGATATGTTTATATAAAATTAATTATTTATATTTAGAAGTATTGATACATTCATAAAATCAATTTATGTTGATAATGAAGAAAATTCCTTTTATAAACATAATAAATTATTATTAATATCTCTTTCAAATATAGTAAAAATTATTATCAAATTCCATTTTCATATCAAATAAAATAAAAATATTATTTACATATTAAAATTTTAAACACAAAAATAAATTTATTCAGAATCCTTATTATAATTAATTAAATCAGAACAAGAAGAAATAAAACTATCACTTTTACTTTTAATATGATGTTTTTTACTATATTTATAATTATTAGAAGGAGTTTTAGACTCTTTAGAATTTTGATTACTATCACTTCCACTATTTTGATTTGAATTTGAGTTTTTACCTGAACCTGAATTAGAATCTGAATTTGAACCTGAATTTTTTAATGAATTAGAATCACTTCCTTCTCTTGAATTACTTGAGTGATGAGAATTTGATTTTGAATTTGATTTATTTGAATTATTTGAATCTGAATTTGAATTTTTTGATATTGTTTTATTATTTGATGATGATGAATTGTTATTTTTTGTTTTTTGTGAACTTGAAGAACTTTTATTTATATTTGTTTTATTTGAGTTTGAGTTTGAATTTGAATTTGAATTTGAATCTGAATCTTTATCACTTTTACTTGATTCTTCATTTTTAAATAAATTTATTTTTGTTATATTTTGATATGAACTTAAATTTGAAATTTCTTCTCCATTTACATCAAATAATTTATAATGAAAATAATTATAACTTTGAGGATCTTTTAAATTATTAAAATAATTTTGAAACATTTCTTTAGTTGTATTTGAAATATTTTTTGTTAAATCCCAATTATCTATATCATTATTTGGTTTTTGTTTTCCATTATTAGGTAACATTGAATAAGATAATGATTTTTTATTATCAATTTTAATTTCATTTTTTTTATTATGTAAATTATTAGAGTTTATAAAAGGCATTTTATAATTTTCTTCAATATATTTTTCATTATTTGACTTTTTTTGATTTTGATTAAAATTCAATTTTATTCTTTGAAAAATTGAATTATTTTCATTTTTATTATTACAATTACTATTTATATTAGTATTTGAAGAAGAAGAATTAGTATCAATTTCCATTAAATTTTGTTCATCATTCATAGTATTAAATTTACCCTTTAAATCATTTTTAAAATTTTGCAATTTTTTATCAGAATTAATTTCATTATCTTTATTTTTTTTATTCACAAAATTTTTATCCTTCTCAATACCATCAGAATTATTATCACTTTGATTATTTTCATTATCTTGATAAACAAATAAATTACTTTGTAATCTTTGATTACCATTTAAATAAGCAGGTTCTTCAAAAGAATTAATAATATTAAAACCTCTTAAATTATGATGATTATTTTTAATTCTAATATTATCTTTTTGAACTTCATAAGTAGGATATGATATTTTTTCAATAAAATGTTTCTTTCTTCCATTTGAAGGCTTTGCTTTTTTACATTCAACCCATTTTCCATGAATATAATGATTATTTGAATCATTAAGACAATAATTAACAGAAAATGGTGATTGAAAATTTACAAAACCAAAACCTAAATTAATAAAAAAATATTTTTTTATTAAAAAATAAAGAAAAAATTAATAAAATTTTTTTTAAAGTTACCTCTTGGTTTATCTGTTATAATATCTGTATTTATTATACAATATTCAATATCACCATATCGTTTAAAAAAATTAATTAAATCTTCTTTTGTTGTTTCTGGGGGTAATCCTCCAATAAAAATTTTTCTATTGTGAGTATCATGATATTTCTTTTTTGGAATATTAAAATTTCCATTTGAGAAATTTTTAAAATAAAAAGGAAAATTTTTAGGAAAAAATTCTTGACAATAAATTTCATGTCCTTTAATTAAATGAGGTTGTGTTAAAATAATATTTGGTATTTTTGAAGGATCTGATATTATCATAAAACCAAAACCAAATGAATTTTCTATAAAATTATTTTATTTTTTTTTATTATACTATTTGATTGATCATGTGTAATTTCACATGATAAAATATTTGAAAAATATTTGAAATAATCAATTAAATCATCTAAATGTTATTTTTATTCTTACTTTTAGTTATTTCCTTTGGTATTCCACTTAAAAAAAATCTCCTTTAATTATTCAAAGAAAGATTATATTAAAAAAATAATGTTAAACTTACCCTTTGTTGTTGAACATTTAATGGTTTATTTTTTTATAATTGTTTGATAAAAAATATTTATTGTGGATAGATTTAACTACATTTATTTAAATATATAATATAATGAGTTATTAAATTTTATGTGGTAGAAAATATTATTTTATGGTTATAGAATTAAAAATGTTTTATTTTTTAAAGTTTTATTTTGTTTTTTAATATTTGTTCCTGTTTTGATTTGTTGTTATGATTTTTTTTATAAAGATTTTTTTTTTTAAGATTTTTTTCTTTTCATTTTAATTCATTAACATATTTTAATTTAAGAAAATTTATTTTTTGCTTAATTAAGGATATTTTATACTTATTATACTCATATTTTGGATTAAAACTTTTAATTTTTATTCTAACTTTATGTTTGAAATTTAAGAGTTATTTTAATAATTTATTATTTAGCCACATTCATTTTATCGTAAAAATAAAATATATATAAATGAAATTAAAAGTTTGTTTCAAATTAGAAAGATAATTAATAAAAAGAAGTTATAATAAAATTCAATGATGATTCAAGAATTGATGGTTAAAAAAATTGCAATATTTTTTTTTTTTTCATATATTTTTCATTTTATTTTTTATCAAAAAATTTTAATAAAATATTGCTCTATAATATTGTCCAAAATATTGAAAGAAAATAATAAAAATGATTTTTTTTGAATAGAAGAAAAATAATAAGAAAAGAATTTTTTTATCTTTAATTTTAGGTTATTAAAAGATCAATTTTTAAGAATTAATGATATAATAAAATAACTTTCATTCATTTAATGAAAGTCAATTTTATAATGAAAAAAACTAAAAGAAATAAAGAGTTTAAAATATCAATCTATACTACTTTAAATGATTTTAAGGTCAAATTTTCGTTAAATAAATTAAATTTCTATTTTACTTTCAAGAATTAAATTTTTTTAATAAAATCCTAAATAAATTATTTAAAAACTTATTATGTAATATTGGTTATTTTATACATAAGATATAAAAAAAATTAAAATAATACATAAAAAAAATAAAAAAATTATTTTATATTTTCCAAAATAAAAAAAATAAAAAAAGTAATTAATGACAGAAAAAGAAAATCAAACTCCAATAGAAGAAACAAAACAAGAAGAATTAAAAGAAGAGAAAAAATTAGAAACAGAAGAAAAAAAAGAAGAAAAATTAGAAACAAACGAAAGAAAAGAATTAAGAATAACAAAATCAGAAACAGCAAAAAGAGCAATGTATTTAATAAAAGTATTTCTATTAAATAATGATTACGTCGATATAAACACAGGTCCAATTGAATCACCAGTAGCAGTAAGGGCATCAGAGAGTTTAGTAAGATTAGGTTATTGCATTTTTGAAAAAGTAAAAACAGATACTACACTATTAAATAATAGAAGAAGAACAAAATTAATTATTAGATTAAGAAAAACTGAAAATTTTCAAGCTTTATATGATGAAAATGAAGAAATTAGAAAAAAAACTCAAGAAATTGATAATACATTTTAATAAAGTTTTTTTTCTATTAAAATATTTAATATAATAAAATATAAAAATAAAAATATATTTCTTATCAAAAAAAAAAGTTCTTATTAAAATAAATATACTAGATTTAACTTATTGTAAAAATAATAATAAAAAAACCAAATTTTTTTTTTATTTAATCATTTATTTATTTATCATCTTTCTTAGCTTCAAAAATAGGATATTTTTTCATAACATCCTCCCATTTTTCAATTCTATTACATAAATTCCTTAAAACAATTCCAATATCATCAATAGGAACCCTAATTTGTTTCATAGTAACAATTTCTCTAAAAGTAACAGTATTATCTTTAGGAGTAACATCATCAATAGTAATACCGAAAGGAATACCAATCTCATCAGTTCTAGCATATCTCCTTCCAATACTATCACTAGTTTCATCAACTTTATAAGAAATACCATTTTGTACTAAAATTTTTCTTATAGGTTCAACAAATTTTAAAAATTCTTGATTAGCTATTAAAGGTAATATACTTACTTTATATGGTGCTACTGCAGGAGGGAAATTAAAGTAAGTTCTCTTAACATCATTTTTACGTACTCCAAAACAATGCTCCATTACACAATAAACAATACGACCTATACCAAACGATGGTTCTATTACTCCAGGAGTAAATTTTTCTTCTATTACATTTTGTTCAAATCTCTCAAATTTTATTTCATTTTTATCTTTTTCTAATGTAAATTTCTCATTATTAATTTCAACTTCTATTTTATTATTTGTTTCATATTCTTTAATATAATTTTCTTTTTCTTCATCAGTTAACTTTTCTAATTTCTCAACTAGAATTTTAGCTTTGGCTTTATCAGTCATATCTTTAAATATTTGTCCTTTATTAATAATAACTTTAATACCTTTAACAACTTTAGGTTCCTTTAACATTCTAGAAGCAACTAATTCAGTATTAGTAGCTTTAGAATGTCTACTTAAATCATAACAAGTTCTATCAGCATGACCAGCAACTTCAATCCAACCATAAGAAGTTTCAATTTCAGCATCCCAACAATCAGAAGCATAATGTGCCATTTCAGTAGGTGTATGTTGTCTAAAACGAATACCTTGTTCTAAAATACCAATACCACATAAAAATAAATAAGTTTTACAAATAAAATAAGCTAAAGTTTGATTAGCAATAATACCATTATCAACAGCTTCTCCAATAGTTAAATCAGTTAAAACACTTTCATGATTTAATTGTCTCTTTGCTGGCCATAAAGGTAACTTAATATCTTTAACACTATCGAATTTTTTATGATTTTTATTATCAGGATCTACATAATATTCAATTTCTGCCATAGTAAATTCTCTTACTCTAAGTAAACCACTTCTAGGTGCTATTTCATTTCTAAAACCTAAACCAATAGAAGCAGAACCAAATGGTATTTTCCCACTATTAAAATCTAATAAATGTTTAAAATTAAGAAAATGACCTTGAGCAGTTTCTGGTCTAAGATAACCTTTTAAACCACCACTAGGTCCAATTGAAGTTTCAAACATTAAATTAAATTTATATGCTTTACCTAAATCATTACCTGTATCTGGTGATTTAATTTTATATTTTTCAATACATTCATTTATTTCATTTTCTTCATATCTTTCACATTCTTCATATAAATAATCTAATTCTTTAATTCTATCTTCAGTAATTTTTTTCTTTTTTTTTTCTTTATTAATCCATTCTTGTATTAATTTATCACATCTGAAACCTTGTCCAGTTTTAACATCTTTAACAGCATAATCTGTAAATTTATCAACATGACCTGAAGTCTTTAAAACTACTTCAGGTGTTAAGCATGTTGCTGAAATTTCAAGAAGTGATTCTTCGAGAATAAAATGTTCTCTCCAGTAATTTTCTATATGATTCTTTAATTGACATCCTGTTGGACCGTAGTCATATAATCCAGCTACTCCATTGTATATTTCAAATGCTGGTACTACAAAGAAACGACGTTTCATTACGTTTTCTAATCCTACACGATCGTATTTACGGGATGGATCCATTCCTGAGGATTTTTCTTTTTCTTTTTTTGATTTTTTTTCCTTTTTTTCTGGTTTTGGTTTTTCTGGTGGGAGGGTTTCTTTTTTTTCTTCTGTACTCATTTTTTTTTTTTTTTTGGTTTTTAAATGAAATAAATGATATAAAATTAATAATTAAATATTTATTTATTTTTGATTGATATTTTAATTAAATAATATTTTGAGAAATTTTTTTTTATATTTTTAACTTTTTATTTTATCAGAATTATAAATATTAAAAAATGGCTAATTTACTTTTACAAAATCAAATTAATAGTTTATTTAATTTGTTATTTGATCATACACAAGATGAAACAAAATTAATAAATCAATTAACAAAATTTGCGGAAGATAATAAAAAATTTTATCATGAAATTGTGAATATAATTTTAAAAAGATTTCAAAGTGAACATCAACAAGGAAATAAATTAAAAATTCTAAACGTAATTCATTCAATATCAAAAGGAAAAGATGGATTAATGTACGTAAATGATTTTAAATCACATATAATTGAAACATTCTCAGAATGTTATTTAAATGGAGATAATGTTGACAAAGTTCATTTATTTAAACTTTACTATTCATGGAAATATATAATTCCAGATGAACTTTTAGAAAAATTAAGAATTAATTTAAATTTAGATCAAATGAAAGAAGAAGTAAATCAAAAATATCCAGGATTAATTGAAAGATATGATGCATATAATTTAGCAAAATTAAAAACAATTTTAGATAATCAAATGTATATGAATAATAATCCTATGAATAATCCAATTAATCAAGGAAATGTTTTATTAATGAGAACAAATAAAAAATATGGTGAAGATGATGAAAAAACAAATCCAAATATGCATTTAAATTATCCAAAACATCAAATGAAAAAAAATACTATTCTACATTCGAAAATAAATAATAATCCAAATTCAAATAGTCAAAATGATGAAATTGAAAAGGAAAAAAAACAAAAAGAAAAGATAAAAAGAATAAAACAAATACAAGAAGAAATAAAGAAAAAAGAAGGTTTATTATATTTAGGAAAAAAAACAACACATTCACCAAAATCAACACATTCAACAAATTCAAAATTATCATCAGAATCAAAAAAGAAAAAAAAAAATACTCAAATAACTCAAAATATAAATACACAACCAATAATAAATACATTAAATCCTTTTAAATACCAAATGATCACTCAAAACCCTTACCCTCAAATATTTCCTATTAGTATTATTCAACCTCAACCAATATATCAAAATGAGAAATATTCACCTGAAAATATTTTATCAAAATTTATTTTAAATTCACAATTTAAATTAAATTCTAATTTCTCTTTTTTTAGTTCTATTTCTAAATTCTTTTATGATACATATGAATCAAGTCCACTTTTACCTTCTACTGATATTGGAAATGAATTATTTGAAAAATTTAATAATGAAAATGAATTTAAGAAAATTAGAGATTATTCAAAAAATATTTTATTTGTTCGTTTAAGAAATGAATGTTGTATT
>JAEEGL012826223.1_pt1 | contig 12364 bp, 8 predicted proteins | sample 9134231 | NCBI WGS metagenome assembly JAEEGL01 (sample SAMN16246548, study PRJNA631951) | gut metagenome | biome: gut microbiome; feature: rumen; material: fiber-attached | host: Bos | place: Iran: Karaj | collected 2018-10 | reverse complement strand
CCTGATGATAAAAAGGGCTTTACACCTTCGCTTGATTTGTTTATCCGCCATGCAAAAGGTGTAGGCTTTACAAACTCAAATATTGATACAGACGGTATCCGCCGCCGAAACGAGCTTTTCCTTGAATATGATGGAAAATATCTTGGTCAGCTTACCTTTGGACCGCTTATGGATATTCTTGGAATAAGGGATTTTGAACGTACAAAGAACGCACTTATTCTTAAAAATGCCGTTTTTCCTGGCGAAACTACTCCTATAGATGTAAAAATCCCGCTTGATGAGCACGGAAAAATGCTTATTAACTGGCAGCATGAAGAAGCACGCGATACTGTACTTGATAAGCAGTTTGGATGTAACTTTGTAACTGTAACTCAGATTCGCCAGCTTGATGATGTTGAAGCTGATATCTTTAATAATCTTAAAGTTCTTCTTGGTGATGACGGGGACTCTGATGATACAAATAATCTTCCGTTAATTTTTGATAATGAAGGTGTGCCTCTTCCTTATTATGAAGATCTTCAGGGACTTGTTGATTTTTATAATCAGCTGAAGCAGTATAAAGCCGATTTACTTTCATATTGCGAAGGTTATGATCAGGATGGAAATTTAATTGATGGCATTTCGCAGGAAGAATATGATGATTATTATGCAAACAGAGATTTGTTCTTTAGCGAAGTAAAACGCTTTGTAGATACTAAATATTTTAATGAAATTGAAGACTTTGTAAAAAATAATCCTGATTCAATATATAACAACTATGGATTGATGCAGGACTTTGCTTATGTTTTTGAACAGATAGATTATAACATTACTTCATATCTTGAATTGATTGAAACCTGGAAAAAAGACCTTGCAGGTAAGTATTGTATCTTTGGTCATACTGCGGCATCAACAACTGATATCGGTGCCATTCCGTTTGCCAAGCAGTATGTAAACGTACTTATCCACGCCAATATCATGAATACAGTTCTTACAAGAAACTTTATTACTCCTTATCCATGGTATTACGGACTTATTGTTTCGTTTATCATTACAATCATTCTTGCACTTGTTTTGTGTAAGGCTTCTTCCTGGACAAAGAACCTTGTTGGTGCAATTAGTACTGTTATCGTAATTTCTGCATTCCTTGTTACTTTGCCGTTATTCCAGATTTACATTCCTATGGTTGGCGGTGTAATTTTCTATACCATTCTTGATTACTTTGCGGGCGTTATTTACAGATACGTACAGAGCAGTAAGGAAAAACGATTCATTACAGAAATTGCTTCTTCTTTTGCAAACAAGGATACAGTTGCTCAGCTTCGTGCTAACCCAGATGCATTCCAGACAAAGGGTGAAAAGAAATGTATTACAGCCTTGTTCTCTGACGTTCAGAAGTTCTCAACCTTAAGTGAAAGCATCGGTAAGATTTACGGTAATGAAGGACCAAACAAGCTTATTGAAATTCTTAACGAATACCTTGGTGCCATGTCTGATGAAATCCTTCGTAACAACGGTAACATCGATAAATACGAAGGTGATGCCATTATTTCTATGTTTGGTGCACCTGACCCTCTTAACACTCATACAAAAGAAGAGTGGGCTTACCTTTGTCTTGATTCTGCAATCAAAATGAAAAAGATTGAAGTTCAGTTTAATGCAACACATCAGGATTTGTTTAAACCTGTAGACATTACAAATGAAAACGGTGAAATTGAAACAATTGCACTTAAGCCTCTTCAGACCCGAATTGGTATTAACTCCGGTGAAGCATTCGTTGGACTTATGGGAAGTAAGACAGATACCTTCAGTAAGCTCAACTATACAATGATTGGTGATACCGTAAACCTTGCAAGCCGTCTTGAAGGTGTAAACAAGGTATATGGTTCCTGGATTATGTGTTCCGAAGATACTTGGGAAATGGCAAATACAGGTGCAAATCAGGGTAAAATTACTGTACGACGACTTGACCGCGTAAGGGTAGTTGGTCGTTCTACTCCTGTACAGCTTTATACTGTAATGGGCTTTACAGACGAGCTTACAAAGCTTGAACTTGATGAAATTGATCTTTTCAATGAAGCTTTAGATAAATATCTTCTTAAACAATTCACAGAAGCTGGAAAATTGTTCGTAAAAGCATCAAAAATGTTACCAGATGGCGATCCAACTGCTTTAGTATTTGCAGAGAGATGTAAAAACTACATTAAGAAGGGTGTTGCTGACGACTGGGACGGCGTAATGAACATGACTTCTAAATAATTTGTTTGAGGATTTTATGAAACGGATATTTTTGATTGTTTTAGTTTTATGCAGTATTATTCTTGCCGGCTGTTCTCTTTTATTCGGTAAAAAAGAGAATAATGAAATTGTTGGCATAGATGTTCCTGTAAACTCTGACGGCGATGTTTATCTTGTAAAACTTAATATGTCAAACAAGATTATCAAAGGAGATAATACAGGTTATGTTGCTGGTGTAACTCGTTCTGCTTCGGATCAGTCAGAAAATAATGAAGATTCCGACAGATTTATCCGCGACTTGAGTAACAGTGTAAATCAGAGTATTAATGATTATTTAAATAACAGTGCCAGAGCTGCTGCCGATGAGTCAAGCATAATTGTAACGGGGTACAGCAATAAACAGTATTCGCAAAACGAGCAATTCTGGTCTTATGTAAATGTAAAGCAAAAATCATCTTTGCTACGCGGAAAATATGAAGTAAATGTTCCCGGTAAAATTGATTCTGAATTAAAGTATGAAGGTGACTATTGCTATGTATATGCAGACAAAAATAACAATAAGTATTCAAGCAAAGGAATTGAACTGGCCGATGCCGATTATGTTGCTTTGGGAAAAAAGTTCGATGCCTGCTATAAGCTTGAAACTAAAATAAACGGTAATCCTTGTTACGAAGAATATAATTCAGAGCTTTTTGTACCGTGTAACGAAAAAATTGTAATTCTTGTTTCTGATTTATTTGGTGATGCTGAGCCAGACCAGCAGAGTGGAACTGTAGGTTATTTTTTCCCAAGTGATTTGTTTAAGCAAAGCATACTTGATGAAAATTATAACACAAACTACAGCCAAACTGATGATGAATTCGTTCACGCCAATGAATGTGAAATGTTTTATATTGATGCGCTGTTTTTGACTAAAGAAAGAGATATCGTTTATTCAACTTTAGTTCACGAATTTAATCATATGATTAATTATGTAATTAAAAGCGTTAATTATATGAATGATCTTTCGCATAAATCACTCAGGCTTTGCGATACCTGGTTTACGGAAATGCTCAGTATGACAACTGAAGACATGTTCCAGCAGTATCTTAAAATTGATGATGCTCATTCTCCAAAAGCAAGACTACCAAATTTTTCAATGGCATATTATTACGGCTTTAAAAACTGGGATGACAAGAGTGTTGATCAATTGATTTTTTATGCAAATACTTATGCTTTCGGAGCATTCCTTGCACGAAACTTTGGCGGAGTAGAGCTTGTGAAAGAAATTGCACAAAATGATGCTATAAACGAACAGTCAATTACAAAAGCCATACAAGCTCTTTATCCGGATGAAAGCTACGAAGACGAACTGTCAGGTAAAAGCCGAAAATGGGATTATACATATGCCCTAAGACAATTTACTATGTGTATTATTGATACCGAAGACGGATGGACTTTGAATAAGGGTACAAAATTTACTTCAGATAATCTTGGCTTTTCTCCAATATCACTAAAGGGTACTGCACAATATCAAGGTCAAGAATACGAAATTCCTTTTAAGTTTAAGAAAGAGGCAAAGATTGATTTGTATCCAACAGGCTTTACGGTTCATACAGTCGGTACAAATATAAAAAGCTTTAAGCTTGCTGCTTCCAATAATACCGATCTTGAATACTATCTTATCATTCGATAGAAAAAGAAGGAGGCTCTGTTATGAATATAAACAAAAAATGGATAATTGTGCTTCTGGCCGTTTTGTTAGTTTCGCCTGTATTCAGTGTACAAAAAAGTACGCAGTCTAATAAATCCTCAAAGCTTGTGATAACAGGTTATGTAGTTAGTAAAGGAAACGTTCCGTTTATTATGCCTGCAATAAAAACAGAAGACGGCACGGAATACATGATTTCGTGCAAAGATAAAACAAAACAAAAGCTGCTTAATTCGCAGGGCTGTCTGATTAAATTTACCGGAAAATTAGAAAACGGAATGTTTGTTTTAAAGAAGTGGAAAATTATAAAATAAACAAGATACACAGGATATAAAAAAATAAGATGGACAGGATAGAAAGGATAGTATTATTTATCCTTTTCATCCTGTCCATCTTGTTTCAAAAAACATCTTGTTCCAAAATGTTTCTTACTTTGCATCTCCTGATGCTGACGAATCCTTTGTAATAGACTTCAAATCGGCCTTGTTCAAAAGTCTGAGGCGGCCTGAATCATCAGTAATTACTACACCGGAATCTGTAATTGTAATTGGAGTTGAACTCTTAACGTTTACATCGCTCTTAAGCTTGAGCACGAGGTTAGAATCAAACTTGCCGACCTTCCAGTTGCTGCCGTCTGCAATTACACAGTAGAAGTCGTTTCCGTCACGAACGAGAACTGAATCTGGTGCAAGAGTTTCATTACTTTCGCTTGTAATTTCCATATTTATCTGGTCAATTGTTACAAGCTTAATTGCTGCATTACCTTCATCTTCACCGGCAACTGCAATGAACTCATTTCCAAGTGCATAAATTGTTCTGTTGCGAATCTGTGTTACAGGAGACTTCTTTATAATCTCACCAGTATCTGTGTTGAAGCGTACAAGGCGAGAAAGAAGGTTCTTTTCGTCAGAAAGGATAATACCGTATTCGCTAGGCATTTTTGCTTCGGCAGCTTCTTTTTCCTGAACTTCCTGCTGATCTTTTGCAATTTCCTTTCGTTCATCGTAAGCTTCATTCTGCTTTTTGTCTGCAAGAGCCTGCTGTTCCTGTGCTTCCTGCTTAGCTTCTTCAGTTTTCTTTTCCTGTTCTTTTACTTCTTCTTTCTTTTCATCAGCCTTAGCCTGAGCTTCTTCGGCCTTCTGTTTATTTTCTGCAGTTGGATTCTTATCTGCTTCTTTTTTTGCTTCGTCTGCGTTTTTCTGAGCCTGATTTGCTTCTTTCTTAGTTTCGTCAAGCTTCTTCTTTTCTTCTGCTGCAGTCTTCTGTGCCTGCTGAGCCTTGTCGGTTGCCTGTTCAGCTTCGCGCTCTTTAAGGTCTACCATGTCTTTACGGCTGTCAACATTCTTGTCATCATCTTCTTTCATTGAATCAACAACTGTTGAATCGCTGATAACTGATGTATCTACTGTAGAAAGGCCACCGTTTACATCATAAAGTGGAATAACAATTTCTGATTTTCCTGGCCATTCTTTGTAGTTTACTGCAAGACCGCAGTTGTCCTGAGAAAGATTTTTAGTTACAACTGATTTATATTTAGAATTGTAAACATCATATTTTCCGCGATAAACGGCATTGTAAACTGTGATGAATACTGCAAGTGTATCTGCATCTTTTTCTGAATATCCGTAGGCGCTTGAAAGATAAGCACTGATAATTCTGCGGAGGTTTTTAATATGGTCAACAGTTGCGTTTGGGCCAATAAAAAGAATGTCGGCATTCATCTTGTCTTTTTCGTTTTCGTCAACTGCATGAATAACATAATACTTGTTCTTGTTTCCAACCTCTGAAGCTTTTTCAGGAACGATTGTTTTTCCCATATCGGAACCAATCCTCTTAATGGCTTCAAGGCTGTCTATTACCTTGTGTGGTCCTGTGTAGTTAACGAATTCAATAGTTTCGTTGCCAGTTACTTTAAGTTCTGGTTCGTTTACTTCAAGCGCAAAAACGCCTGTTGCTAACATAAATATTGAAGCAATGATAAGAAGTTTTTTCATATATCCACCTTTATTTTGAGATTGTTTAATGGCCCTTCGACAAGCTCAGGGACCACAATACAATGACTTTTCGTACCATATATTATAACACGACTTTTGATTATTTACCAACAAGTTTTTTCAAAGTATTTCGGGCATAATCACGGATTACGGAGGTATATTTTGGATAAAGCAATGTTGTAAGAGTATCTTTTCCCGTTGGTTCTATTGCGGCGCCACCCATCGTTGAGCAAATTGAATAAACTGCATCGCAAATATCCTTTAGAAGGTTTTCATCTTTTTCTGAAGTGTTGCGTGCAAGATACTCAAGGCTTGCCATTATTTTTCCGTCGGGGTCGTAGCCGTTATTACATATTCCAACTAAAAGTGCATGAATGATTGCCCTGTTGTTTTCTGTTTTTAAGAAGTAGGCTATATAGTCGCAGAAGGTGTCTGTTCCAAAAAGTGCAAGCTGCGAAACAAGAATTTCCGTTCCCGCTGTGTCTGTCTGGAATACAGATTTTTCAATTCTCGTTCCGAAGTTTGAAGTTGTCATTACATTTTTGTAAGCCGTGCATACAGATAAAAGCTCCGAAGTATATTGTCGTTCTGTTTTTCCGTAATTGCCGGATTTTAAAAGAGTAATTCGGTCCTGTTCCAAAAGCTCTTTGCTTATTGGCATAGGGAAAGAAAGTTCAAGTAAGGTAGTGTTAATATCATAAAACGAAGAATAATTTTTTCGCTGAGGTTTTGTTTGAGTAACTGTTTGTTCTGCCATTGCAGTTCTGAAGGCGTGAATGCTCCAGTCTGAGCTGAAAAGTAAAAAGCAGTTGTCTGTCGTAAAGCCTGTATGAGTCCAGGTGCTTTTACTTTTTGAGTCCGGCATTATACCGCTCCAAATGTATCGTCCTGCGTTATTGTAAAAGCATACTTTTTTGGAATCGCCAATAAAAATTCCCGAATTGTTATACCAGCCAAAAGCTGGAGAAATGCCTTCATCTATGATAAACGAATTTTTAATTGAGCCGTCTGCCAGATTTATGTAGTCAATTTCTACAGTGCTTTTCTTGATGTTTACATAAACAACTTCATTTTTATTTTGAGAAAGGATAAAAAAGTCGGCGTTAGTTTTTTGAACAAGATCTTTTTTGAAAAGCCATTTGTGTGTTGATTTATTTTCTACAAGATCAAAAAGTCCTGAAGTACCGTCTGTAAAAACAAGAAGGATTCCCTGTGGAGTTGTAAGTGCATTTATTACTTCGCCCGCAAAAGTGATTTCTTCAACAATTTCGCCAAAAGGAGTTATGCGGAGAGCCTTTGTTTTTCCCTGATCAAGCTGCTGCAAAAATACAATCAAGCTTCCGTCGGGCAATTCCTGAAGTTCCATTTTTGACTGTACGGGAGTTGTAATTTTCCATTTTTGAATTCCGTTTATTGAAAAACAGCAGAGCGAATCTGCACCCCTTAGAAAAAATCTTCCGTCGCGGCCGCTGGTAGGCGAGTGTGTAATTTTAAAATCAACAGTGGTATTCCAAAGCTCGCGTCCGTCTGGATTTAAAAGTGTAATTCGTTTTGAGCTGGCAGTTACTACTGCAAAAAAATCATTTTCAAGAACACCGAAGGTTCCGCCATTTGCGCGTGTAAGCAGTTTTTCAAAAACTATTTTTCCCTGACTTGTAAACGACATCAGGTTGTAAGCATCGGTCATTACTGCAAAACCGTAAGAGGTTGTCTGAGGCTGGCATATAAGCTTTCCCGGAAGAACACGGCCCCAGGTTGCATTTATGTTTGTAAGTTCTATTCCTTCGCCTGCAAAGATTTGTGAAAGATTAAGAAAGAGAAGTGCTGTTGCAATAAGGAATACTTTTTTCATAATTTCTCCAGAATTACAAGACTTTCAATGTGGCTTGTGTTTGGATAAAAATCAAGAAGGTATGCATTCTTGATGGAGTAGCCTGCCTGAATAAGCTTTGAACAATCGCGGCTTTGCGTGCTTGGATTGCATGAAAGATAAGCAATGAACGGAATGTTTGATTTGCAAAAATAATCAAGCACTTCTTTTTCCATGCCTGAACGAGGCGGATCTACGACAGCAGCATCAAAAGCAGGGCAGGCAGATGCACAAGTTTTTACCCAGTTTGCACCGCTAAGACCATAACTGATATGTGGAGTTCCTGCCATATTCTGTTCTGCAAAAACAAGTGCATCACGGTTGTGTTCTACGAGCGTAACGTTTTGATACTTTCTTCCAAGAAAAGATGAAATTGAACCGCAGCCGGCATACATGTCTAAAATATTCTGACCGCCCGGAAGCAGGTTTACTATAGTTTCAAGGACTTTTTCAAAAACAAAAAGATTCGATTGGAAAAAGCCGCGTACATCAAACGAAATGTTTTTATCCAGCAGTTTAACCGTAACAGTATTCAGTGGAGAAAGTACCGTACCTGCAAAATATTTGTTCTCTTTTATCTTAAGTTTTTTAGAAGATTTACCAGATTGTATATTTTTGTGTACAGTTTTTTCTTCCTGTTGAGTAATTATAAGCTTAGAACCGTCATTTTTGTCCGAAATTATATGCTCGCTTCCAAAAATATGTGTTCTTCCTTTAGGTCTTTCCTGTTCTGGAGTTTTTTCAAGATATTCATTTATCTGATTTTCTGCACAAGGACAATTCTTAATGTGAATTACCGTATTTCCGTTTTTCTGGCAAAGGCCGCCGTCTGTAAGCTGAAAGCGTGCACGGTAATTAAAATCAGGTCCATAAATTATTTGTGGAGTACATGATTTTTGAATGTCGATTTTATTTGCAGTAAATGAATCAAGGAGCATTTGAAGTCTGAGCGTGCGCTGATATTCATTTTGAATGTGCATCATATTACAGCCACCGCAACTTCCATAATATTTACATTCCGGCTGCTTACGATACGGAGAAGGTTTTATAATATTTATAATTTCAGCGTTGTCATAATCATTTTTGTGCTGTACTATATTTATAGAAAGAGTTTCATCTGGCAAAGTATATGGAATAAAAACGGTTTTGGAATTGATTTTCGCAATCGTATTTCCACCAAAAACCATTTTTTCTGTTTCAACTGTTACGGGTTCCATGTTGATTATTGTATCAAATGGAAAATATTTTGTCAGTTATATTATGGAGAATATTATGTCACTAAAATCATTTACATTTAAAACAAAAGACGGTTTCGAACACTGGGTAAACCGCTGGATTCCAGATTCTGAAGACCCAGAAAATCCTGTAAAAATCAAGGCAGCAATAGTATTCAATCACGGTCTTGCAGAGCATTCACTTCGTTATGACCGCTTTGGTTCAATCTTGTCGGAAAACGGCTATGTTTTTAATGCATTTGATATGCGTGGTCATGGCCGAACTGCAGAATTATCAATTGCAAACGGCACGGGTGATTTTGGAAAGCTTGCAGACAAAAACGGATTTAATAAAGCAGTTGCCGATGTAGATGAAATGATTGATGCAGTTGCGCAAGAATATCCCGGAGTTCCTGTAATTTTGATGGCACATTCTTTTGGAACTTTCATTGCACAAAGCTATATAGAAAACTATCACGAAAAAATCAAGGCATGTATTTTAAGCGGTACAGCAGGTCCTCGTTTGCCTCTTACAACTGCCGGAAACATTGCAGCAAATATAATCAAATTTTTCCGTGGCAAAAACAGTGTTGTTGGCCTTCTTGATAAACTTTCTTTTGGAAGCTACAACGCCCATATAAAAGAACTTAATTCAATTCATGACTGGCTCACAAAAGATGCTGCCGTTGTCCAAATGTACGATAATGATAAATGGTGCGGCTTCCCGCTGAAAACAATCTTTTATTGCGACATGACCGCCGGCCTCTGTAACATCCACAAAAAATCAAACATGGCCAAAATCGACAAAGACCTGCCAATCTATATGCTCTGGGGCGCAGAAGATCCAGTTGGTGATTATGGAAAAACAATCCACCTGCTTGCAGAATGCTATAAAAAGCTTGGAATAAAGAATGTCACCTTGAAAGAATATCCAAATGACAGGCATGAAATTCTGAATGAAACTGATAAAGAACAGGTAGAGCAAGATATTTTAAAAATGCTTGAAGAAGTTCTTAAAAAATAATAATATACCTCATTGTGTTGTATAGATATGGAACGGATAACAAGGGCAATTTGATTAAGAAGGCCGTTGTTTATACTAAGTCTGAACATTTTATTTCTAACAAAAAAATTGACCCGGATGCTCTTCAGATAATCAACAGGCTGCGTGATGCAGGCTACACTGCGTATATCGTTGGCGGTGCAGTGCGCGACCTTATTGTTGGCAACGTTCCAAAAGATTTTGATATCGTAACAGATGCAACTCCATCTAAAATAAAACGCATCTTCCGTAATTCCAGAATAATCGGTCGCCGCTTCAGACTCGTTCATGTTGTTTTTGGGTCAAAAATTTTTGAAGTAAGCACCTTCCGTTCTAATGAAGAAGGTTCTGTCGGAAATGAATTTGGAACAATTGAACAGGACGTTATGCGCCGTGACTTTACAATGAATGCGCTTTATTTTGATCCGCTTCAGGAACAGATTATAGATTATGTTGGCGGTATGCGTGATATTAAAAAGCATGTGCTTCGTCCGGTAATTCCTCTTGATGTTATTTTCGTAGAAGACCCTGTTCGAATGCTTCGTGCAATCAAATATTCAGCCACCACAGATGCAAAAATGACCTTTAATCTTCGTCATAAAATCAAGTCATCTGCCCAGCTTTTGAGTACAGTTTCTCCTTCGCGAATTACTGAAGAGCTTCTTAAAATTTTAAATAACGTTCATGCTTCAGAAATCATAGCAGAAGCAATTGAAACCGATTTGTTCATGTACCTGCAGCCGTCTGTTTCTGCAATGCTTTATGAACGAAAAGATATTGAAGTAAGCTTTATGGAAAATCTTCGCAAGCTTGATGAACTTAATAAAACAGATCCTCAGGCTCGTCTTGGAAAAAAGCTCTATTTTATAATTTATGATTTTGTAACAACGCTTACAGACTGGGAAAAAGAAATAAGCGGAAAATATTCAGTTCCTGAACTTTATTCAAAGACCTGGACCGAATGCCGCAATTTTGTGCTTCCAATGAATCCTCAGCGACGCGAACTGGAATATGCCGTTCGTTCCGTTATGAAGAATCTTGGAGTTGGAATAAAGGTACATGCTAAAAAGGCTTAAGTGGATGCTGAAACAAGTTCAGCATGACTGATTATTCGCTTTCGTGGTTATGTGCGAGCGATAAATGCATGAGCGGAGGCCGCTTTTTTTCTTCTTTTGCCTCTGGCGAAACAGTTTCTTTTGTGATTTTATCAATTACAATGCTAACTTCCTCAATCAGAATGCCTGTAAATGTTTCAATTTTATCAATAATATATTGCTGAAGCTTGTGAACTTTACCTGTAAGCTGTGTTCCAAACGGTACGTCAATCGTAACTACAAGCCTGTAACCGCGTGAATCTGTTTTAATCGAGATTTTTTTTACCTTAACATCAGGCGAACATTCCGAAACGCAATGCATTACCATTTGTGTAAGTGCCGCCTCTGAAATTTCAACACGACCTTTTTTTGAAAATTCAGGCTGAACGATAGATTTTTCTATGAGTTTGCCTTTGCCTTTCTTTTTCTGGAATAATCCTTTGCTGAAAAAATCGTGCATTGAGTTTGAAAAAATCTGTGGATATGTCTTTTTTACTTCGATTGAAGGAACCGGAATAACATGTTTTCCTTCTACATGGCGTGATTTTTCTGCTTTTTCAATTTCTTCTTTTGTTGCAATTTCTTCAATATGAATGATTTTTGAAGGCTGAGGAAGCTGAAGTCGCATTGCAATCTTCATGACCATTTTTTCTGAAGTGCCAAGAATAAGGATTTTTTTGATTTTTGATTTTTTTAGGACCTTCGCAACTGAGTCCCGGTGCTCTTTATCATCAAAAAGCGCCGCACGAACAGCCCCCATATAAGTCTTTTCGCGTTTTGCCGAATGTCCCGCAATGATTTTTTCGTCCTGAATCAAAAGTCCGTCATCAATAATCGCATTAATATTATACTGTTCTGCCAGCAGCTTAGAACGAAAGCTTTTTCCAGTGCCGCTTTCGCCAACAAGCGCATAGACTGTAGTAGGTGAGAAGGTTTGCTTTATTAATGCGAATGGATTTTGCATATGAATATTATAATCCAAAAATCGTTATATGTGAATTATTAAATGGAGATGAATTCATTTGGAAGTTTACTCCCTCTCGTGGAAAATACTCTCGGCCAACAGAAGGAAGTTGACCGAGAGTATTTTCCACTACGGTCGTAAACTTCAAATTATTATTTACAAATAATTATTTTTGGGATTCCTAATTCATTAACCGGAAAGTTTATTTTACATGCACATAAATCAAACTTCACACCCGTAGTTTTTGCACCATACGCAGTGTCGCCCGCTAAGGGGTGT